>Ga0116229_10011174_pt1 | contig 13313 bp, 8 predicted proteins | sample S1TSphgellanicum_3_FD_87313 | JGI IMG/M metagenome (GOLD analysis project Ga0116229, IMG submission 87313) | Host-associated microbial communities from peat moss isolated from Minnesota, USA - S1T2_Fc - Sphagnum magellanicum MG | ecosystem: Host-associated > Plants > Peat moss > Unclassified...
GCACTCATCTCTGGAATCATTGTGTGTAGGCAAGTGTAGATCCTCTACAAAATGCACCGATCAAAATAGTATGCCGGGCTACAACAGCAGCTCCAACATATCTGCCACCAGTGCAGTTCACAGTCAAAGATCCAAACTCAGATGCCACTCGGGAGTACAACATGATTGATGGTGGTGTTGCTGTCAACAATCCAGTTTTGTCTTCACTTTCCCTCACCTTAATACCAAAAGATTAATGAATAATGGATGACGAAATCTGACTGAAAAGTTTGTTTTCTGAATTGCTTTTGCATCTTTTGCCAAGACAACCAGCTTGATCCTCCAGACTGCCTTTGATAATCAACATGCTCTCTCCTTGCTTCCAAACAACCTTTGAACTACACTTTCATAGATAATATATATGCACAGTTCAAACAAGAAAGCCATGATTTTTTGAGAGACAATCTGAATGTCTTTTGTGGGAATGGCAGACATATGTGGCAATCACACAGGCAATTAAGGAGCTGCAATCAGGGGGCCGTGCTGCTGGAAGAGTGGAGTACACAGTTAGAAATTCCTTACTCAACCCTCATACTTTCTGTCTGGATTGATGCAAGTATGCAAGATACCCATGAATGTCAAGTCCCTGTGTGCCATGATTCTCTAACACACAAGAGGAGTCAGATCATTGTTTGCAACTGTATATAAGCTGCCATCACTGATATGGTTTTCCACTTTCTTGGCCAATGTGCTCATTATAATAATTTTCAGATGCTTATTGCAGAATCTGTCATTGAATGTGCAGAATTTCAATGATCTACTAGTGCTGTCATTAGGCACTGGACAGCAGGTGACAGGATATGATGCAAAGCAGATAGCCAAATGGGGTGCACGAGACTGGCTCATAAACAAAGGTGACTCACCTCTGGTGGACATGGTGTACTATGGGAGTGCAGATATGGTGGACTACAATCTCTCCACTATCTTCAACTTGCAGAATTGTGGCACCAATTACCTCCGTATCCAGGTATAATTTGTGTAGTGGAAAATAAACTCTGTCAGGCAGAAAGCAACAGAATGTGGCCCATTTTCTGCCTCAATATTCAGCAACAGTTGTACAGGTTTATTGCCAATATGTAGTTGGAACTGTTACTATGAATCTCTGACATGCTTTGATATGTGAGCTGAGGCTTTGTTGTATGCAGACAGACCACATGACAGGGCATATGACAGCAATCGATGACTCAACCCCAACTAATTTATATAGACTAATTAATACTGCAAAACACCTCTTGGATGAGCCTGTCACAGAACGGAACTTTGAAACTGGGAGGCTCAGTTCTGTTCCAAATTCTGGAACAAACAGAGAAGCCCTGTACAGGTATAATATACAATCCTGCCCCAAGTTTGAGATACCCAGTAGCTGTAATCCAATGCCTCACTTTACAATGTGTCTCATGAGGTCCCCCTCATAAAGATTTTCTGTATTCTGCAAGTACTAAAATCAGTCCACTACTCTGTTAAGTATTCAAGGCTGTATTGTCATGTGTTGTACAGGTTTGCAGAATGGCTCTCACTGGAGCGCAAGGAGAGGTTGGCAGCTGCAGCTGCTGCTGCACCTCCTCCAGCTGCTGAAGAAGCAGCAGCTCCTGCAGCTGAAGGGCCACCAGCAGAGGAGGCCCCAAAGGTTGAAGAGACAGCAGCAGCATTGGTTGCTATTCCTCATGCTCCTCTGCAGACAGCCATTTACACTCCACCAGCTGCTGAAGAAGCAGCAGTTCATGCAGCTGAAGAGCCACCAGCAGAGAAGGCCCCAAAGGTTGAAGAGAAGACAGCAGCATTGGTTGCTATTCCTCATGCTCCTCTGCAGACAGCCATTTACACACCACCAGCTGCTGCACATCCCACTTCCACTTGCATACAGCCAAGTTCCAGAGCTTCTGCTTCCCTCTTGGAATCTCCATTGGAACCTCCTCGTGAATCCATCTCATACTCAAAACCCTCGTATTCTGACAAACCTTCTACATATTATACATCATATGCAAAACCTTTGTACGAATCCTCCTACTCTACTTGCGGTACTAAATCCAATTACCATCAAGACTATAAATCCTCCTATTCCTCTTCATACACAGAACCAGTTTTCGAGTCCTCATATTCTTCCTCCTTTTCTGATACAAGACTGAGATCCACCCATGATCAAGAGTATGGTCGATCATCATCCTACAGGTCTTCATATGCAAAACCTGTGTATGGGTCTTCTTACTCATATACAACAAGACCAGATTCTCATTATGATGATTACAAATCCCCATATCATGATGCTTATTCATACTCAGAGCCAGTGTATGAGTCTGCGAGTCAGGCCACCGGCTCATACATCAAACCCATCAAGCATGAATCTTCTTCCTACTACCAACCAAGCAACCAAACCTATGAATTCAAAGCTTCCACATTTGAACAACAGCCAACTGCTTATGAGTCAATGGCTATTAGTGCTTCTTGCTACACTCTTAGACCATCACCTTCATACCACTCTTCTTCCTCATACGAGGAATCCACATATGAGGTATCTAGTAACTGGAGTTCAGATACCCATTTCTCAATACCCTCCACACCATCTTCTCCATCAACCCACACCCAAAACAGCTATAGCAAGCTCCCTGATTTTCTTGGGGTTTTCTCTTAGGCCAAGTTTAGATTAACCCTGAGCTTACATAGTCTGTTTTTTTGGGTTTCTCTCTGTCAGATCCGAATGTTAACCCTAATTTCTTTATGTGTTTTGTGTCCAAAACTAGTTTTCTGCTGTTAGCGATGTAGAACCTGATCCAGTAAGAAATCCTCTCACATCAGTTTTTCTGTGGAAACCTAGACAGATCAGAGACAACAGTTTTAATATCAGCTCTTCTAATTGTACAACTAGTTCCAATTAGTTTTAATTAGTTCTAATCTTCTAGTAATTAAGTGGATGACTAATAAGTTGACCATTTCACAATTCAGCTAAGTATTAACAGCTGATGATGTCTTTGACAGTAGGCTCAGTAGTGGTACTTTTTGGTAGTGGACTTTTGTACTGAGCTCCTGCATTTATATGCAGTTGTTGTTAATCCAAGGACCAGTGATGTGATGGACCTTTCTAATAACTGTGGTGAGCTAATTTGCTTTCCAAGTAATGAGCTTTTGTAACACATTAGACTTATGAAAGGATTTGTTGTGGATAATTTTATGTGCTTTATGTTTCTATAAAAGCATTTTGTATTATGTGATGGCCATTTGGAGGGCTGGCCCAGCTGAGCAACAGGTAACTTCAAGCTGGGTCTGACCAATGGCCATTATCTGACATAATCATCAGCACTTGGGGCAGATTCTGCCACATCATTTTGGGACATCATGTAGAACACCTCACGATCTGAAGGAACAGTTGACTCAAAGAAGGTTATGCTGAAGGGGTGGAATCTCTTTTGAGTGACAATTATGAATGCAAGTTTTGAAAGCTTTTCTTGGTGTATTAGAAGAAAAACCCTATAAATGAAAATCAAGGATGGGGAACCCATCCATCAAAAGTACAAGGGAAAAGAGAACACAAGTAGACACAACCTGAAGAAAAAACAAAAGCAAACAATTAACAAAAATCACACAAAGACCCTATGCAAAGAGGATTCATGACTACAAAATGACAATCAATGATAACAAAGAAGACCTAAAACAAAAAAGCTGTCATCTCCTACAAATCGACTAGTGATTGAGGTGCACTAACTATGATATGTGGAAGAGATGAAGTCACAAAGTGCCTTCATAGAAACCACTTAAACTAACTATCTACTTCACTATGGTACTTACCCATGTACATAGGTTATTGAAGGAGGGAGGGAGAAGAAGGATCTTTCTCATTCATCAAAACAAATAGGAAAGAAAACCTGGCAATGAAAATAAATGAGAGCACAAACCATAAACATTGTAAGAATTCTTCCACCATGTAAGATGCCTTGTAAATATTCTATTTGCCAAGGGACCTCCAAATACAAAGGGAAAAAATTGCAATCTTTAGGACATTTTCCATCTCTCAACTTGAGAGTGTGAAATGATTTATTGTAATGGTTGGTGTTAATAACAATTCATGATGTGTACACATTTTACCTAGAAGTAATGCTAAGTGGAATTTTCTTCTGAGAAAATGTTGTTTGTAATAGAAAAGAATTACGTTGTTGCCATATGATGTTTAAAGTAAGAATATAAGTGAACCAGATAATGAGAAATCCAAGTTTTAAAGGCTATCAATAACAACTGCTAATTCTACTAACATAAAACAATGTATTTAGGAGATATTAATCACCTTGGCACTTGGTGTTTAAGGTAAATGAAATGAGCAGAAATAGCGCAAGGACTAAAAATTAAAACTTGTCAAATTTTATCACTAACATTTGGTGACCATGTTGCAGAATTGTTGTTTAATTATTATTTTAAAATAAAACAACTTCATGGGAGAAGTTTAGGTCAATGTGTCAAGTCTAGGTTTTTGTTATGTGGTCACTTTTAATAAATGGGATAAACATAGTAAACAACATATTTCCCTTGGAATGATTGTGAATTGATAAACCAAGAATAGATATGACAAAAGAATTCATAGACATAGGTACAGAAGTAATTTGTAATTTTCTAGAATTGTTCTCTCATTGGGAACAATCTATTGCTATATTAAAAAAATATCGAGATGCTAAAGATTTAAAAAATTAGTACAAACATGTATCACTTCTTGGGATCAACTGACCATTTCTTAGATGAAGCCAATGAAATATTTAAAACATTGTGGGTAGTATGATTAAACATTTAAGGGATTCCTACTAACACCAAGAAATGAACCTAAAATGGATGATTGGTGTTGTTTTATTGATCAGTTTTTAAAACTTCTAGTAAGTATTCAAGAAAATATATTTAAAAAGCTTCATGATAATACAACAGTGTGGAATTTTAAAGATCATATTTTTACAATTAATATATCATAGCTCACAAATGCTAGAAAATGGCTTTTGATTTTTATGTGTTTGTTGACTCTCACTAAGATTGACCAAATAATAACAACATACCATTTCATTTGCATGAGTGACCCTAAAAAATGTGAAAAAAATTGTGAAAAAACTAATATAAATGCATTGGTCAAATGATGAATGCCAAGTGACTTGTTGCAAATGGAATGTAATTGGAATGAAAAATTGTGTTTCCCTTGCAATGATGAAAATGAAATATATCAACTAGTAGATGGGTTATTTGAAGAAAATTTCTTAGCCCTAAAACTATAATGCTAAAATCCATACTACCAAATTCTAGGCTGGGTAGAAATATATCAATATGACTTGAAATTTTGTTGGTTACATTTGTTTATCCATAAAACATTGACATGAATTAATTATTGTCAAATTACATGGTGGAACTTGAATGTGGACGATAAAAAAGATATTGTAACCTAAGAATTGACAAAATATAGGAAGTGGTTGCCAATTCTTGCATGTCTATAAACTTTAACCAAGATTATTAATGTTTTTGTTATACCCAATCATTATGTTCCTCAAAATGGATAATGGTTTCTTAAATTAAGTATTAACAAACTTATGCAATGTTGGTATAATACCTAAACATCTAATATTATTTTTGGATTTTGAAAGGAAGAAGTCAAAAAGCTTTTTAGGCCTTGTATCAATAGGAATGGCTATCATTATGCTTGGTCTACTCATAATGCAAAACTTATAGTTGAGGTTAAAAAATTATGGATGACCACACATCAAATAACTCAATTGCCCCCGATGTTATTATTGCATGAGCATGTGAATGTGAGCAGTAAGCTTGTGCATGGTGAATAATAAGCATGTGATCTAAACTTTTGTGAGTTGCACAAAATTTTTGAAGAATATTTTTGCCATGTAAATTAAATATTTTTTCCATGTAGATAAAAATATTCCATACAAGTGGAGAGAACATTATGCTTACGAGGCAAGAATATTTTTTATCATGAACAAATTATTTTTTGTGATACAAAATATTCATCTTTATAGATAAGACATTCTATTTGTGATAGGAATATTTTACATAACAATTCAACTTTTTAAATCATTTCCTTTAAAATTTTAATACAATATTTTTAATTATTAGTGAGCATTTAATTCAATCTGATTATTAATTTCTATCTAACATTGAAACATCATTCATGTCAAACAAAATGTTAATTGAACAATTATTGAAGCCTTATCAAACTAGACCAATAACATCATTTGCAAGTTTTAAAGTGATACCATCATCATGAGCATTATAATTGACAATGTTCATTGTATTTGTTTTTTATGACAATTCCAATATGGATAAAAATGTGGTTAGGTGGCTCACATTTGATATTTTGAGGAATGTACATCTTACATTAGCTAAAATTCTTGCATTTAAAATAATTATTAAATTATAGGTCCTATAATTATCCCTTATGGTTTTGGTCACAAATATTAATAGATCACCTTATAAATATCCCTAAACATGTGATTGGTCAAAAAATTTAGAGAAAAGTTTAAAGATTTCAATGTGAAATGGAATATCAATTGTAAAAAATGACAAAAATCATGACAAGTTAAATTTTTAAATATGAAAAAAATTATATTGGAAAATTTTCAATGCATCTTATAATGAAATTATTCATTTTATGGTGGCCTATTTTTATTTTTTATTTTGATATTACTATGACATTTTTTTGATTCCACATTTTTCATTTTCTATGTGTGACAAGCATCGTGTCATCACTTCAAAAGTCTACAATGAATTTATTTTTTTCTTGAAATTCATCCATAATTTTTAATAAGATTCTCATTAAATTTTATTGCAACACAGATAATGAAAAAATTGAAAGTTTTAATCTCTAATATGATTTTACATTTTAAGTTCATCTATAATCCAAAAAAATTACAATTGTGACAAACCAAATAGTCCACTTAATTGTGTTTTCACCCATGTGTACTCCTACTTACATAGAAATTACATCATGAACTAACAAGCAACAAACTTCGTCATAACTCCAGGTTGGGAAATGAATGAAATTTTCAAACTCCCCACAAAATGTGACATGCTGCAAAACATAATACATGTGTTTATAAGGCACCCACATCCCTTGCTGACCTAATGAATTAAAAATCATAATTACAAAATCCAAACAAGGGCATGTTAAGAAGTTCATAATTATAACTTCATATTACCATTTGTTTGGATTTTAGCCAAATAGAATCTTATAGATTTGTCCATATCCAAATGGGGGAACCTCCAATGGTGGGCTTATAATCACTTCAAGAAATCAACCAGCCTCCCATTGATTGTAATGTAGATTTGACATCTTGAATGATAGTGTCCAACAAACACCCTTACCATTAAGTGTTGTTGGCCATGACATTTCATCCATGGGCCTATTTATAAAAATAAAAATTTTCCCACAAAATAGACTTCAAGGAAGGATAAGTTGTTGTTTATTTAAACAAAGCATGCTTCCTCAAGAGACTTGACTTCATCTTGTGTGAAATTGGTTTTGACTTAAACAAGCCAAATTTCAAGAATAGTTGGTCTGTCAAATGCATACTTGCATTTTGTACCCCAAACACATCGATTCATGTTGTTTACAAAACGTGTGTAGTTTGACAAGTGCACACTAGAGAATTAAGACCATAACTCTAAGTAAGTTGGGGCAAGGACACTAATAAAACTCGACTTGGTAATTATCCTTGTAACACAATAATGTTTGGTGGTTTTTTGCAATGCAGAACATTAAACATGCAACATAGGGGGCATCATTCTATATGCCATATTCCATCTCCAAATGGAGCCTCAAAGACCTCAACACCTCTTTCAATTAGATTAGCTTCGAGTTGTTCAATTTGCACATTTGATTTCGCAATTGCATGGTTTTGCATGTGGATGATAAAAATTCACATAGTCAGGTTTATGTGAATCCCTTTCTAATCTTTGAGGTAACACTACTACAAAAACATGATTTTCACACTACTAGCATCATGTATAAAATGATTATATAATTAATATTTATCATACATTAGTAGTCTAAAGTGACTAAATGTGTCCATCATGACTAATATCAAAGTAGCAATGTCCATTATGACTAAAAAATTTAGCATTATAGTCAAATCAAGCAATATGTTGCACACGTGGTAAATGTGGTGCCCATGTGGATTTGTCTATGTTGACTAATACAACTAACATAACTAGAATTAGTCATAGAATATGATAGACATCATTTAAATAATATTATTTTTAATGACATGGTACTAGTAAAATGGAAAAAAAAACATGTTTTCATTTTTTAAAACTTCATTACAAAAAAAATGATAAAGGATATAGTTATCGTGATTTCAATTATTATCCATAATTATTCAAATAAATAAATAATTTACAAGGTGGAAATTTTGAAATATAAAATAAAATGGAATATTAATATAAAATTTGCTACTTTTATCAAATTATATAAAATAAATCATAATAACTAACTAAATGCACATGTTAATTTTGAATTATTCAAATTCCATGATTCAAGTAATATTTATGATGAATGAATTGAATAAATATATATGTCCAAATTAAACTAGCCCCAAACTAAACCATCTATATATTTATTTATGATCAAATGACATGAATAAAATGGAACAATAAAATAAAATAAATTATTTTACTTTAATAAAAATAATGTGAATTTAATTTAAATTTGAAATTGAAAATAGTAAAAATAAATTATTTTATAAAATAAATTAAAAAATCCATTGTTATTACAAAAAAATTATAACATTGAATTCAATTCTTTTACTTTTATTATGGAAATTGATATATGATTGAAGGCATACAAATTTTAATAACATAATTTCAAAAGTGATTTTTTTATTACATTTTAAAGATATTTTGTTAAAATTTTATTTTTTGATAAATATGTGGCATAAATAAAAATATGTAAATTAATGGAATGCCTAAAACTTTGGATAAAATTATTATAAAATTGAAGTCAATGATGAAAGTAAGGAAATTAAATGTACTTAAATAGTTATAAATTATAACTCAATCAAAGATTTCAAGAATTATACATGATTTTTAAAATTAAATCATTTAATTATATTTTCAAATTTTGAAAGTAAAAAAATTTAAAAGCTCAATGTAATTGTGAAAGTAAATATTTTATTTAAATAATTAAATTTCAAACATTATATATGAATTTCTAAAAGTAAATATTTAAAACCATCTTAGTTGTTGTACATTTTCAAACGAAAAAAGGTCACAGAGTTCCATGAAAGTAAATAAATTACATGTACTTAAATAATATTTGAATATATAACTCCATTCAAAATTTCAAAAAATGCATTTGAATTTTTTAATTAATGTGTATTTAGAATAATTATAATTTACACATATTTAAAATTTTAAAAACTATAAAGTTCAATGTAGTAATAAACCTACTAAATCAATTAAATCAAATAGTGATATTAAAGAAATTCATTTTTTAATTCAAAATATGTGTTTAAATGTCTTTTGTGATGTCATTTTTTATCATCATGTGAAGTGATGGTTTGGTGCTTAAAGCCTTGGAATGTGGTCAAAAAGTTTGTGGGTTCAAACATAACTTTGAGGATTCATCATTAAAAAAATCTTGAGTTTGGGGATTCAGTGGCTTATATGACATCAACCAATGTTTGCCAATAATGTCAACTTGAAAAAAATGTTTTTTTTTTTAAAGCATCAAATCCCAAGTCAAGGGTGGCAATGTTTGGGATCACTTAATACAGTTCAATAAAAATGAAATTTCCATAATGTCATTATATATTCATATAAATAATTCAATTTTAAAATTTAATATAAAATTTTAATGCAAGAAAAATTAATAGCCTTAGTCATTTTAGTCATTTTGGACAAGCATCTTTAATCATGTAAGTCATGTAATTTTAGTCACATTTGTGTCAAAAACAATTTGTTTGTTTTGATTACATCCAATTTTGTCCATTGCTTAATGTGATTAAAAATATTACTAGATTTAATAAAAAGAACCTAGCTTAAAAACACATATTTGTAATAGTGTATTTTTTGTTTGCAAGAACTAAAGATCTCTTCACCTTCCATGTGTGTAATTCTAGTTGTGTAAGACAATTTTGAAGCATATTTCAAAATTGCATTTACAAGTTACTTTGAATCACCAAATTGGGTTGTTATATGCAAGAACGGCTCATTCTTATTAGGCCCTTGATGAACTCAACCACCTTGTTTGAAATGAGAATATAATGTCAATCGTTTGAAAGTTCGAACATTGTCATCTAATGTTGCAACATATAAGTAAGCTCCCTTTTTCCCCAACTACCACTACAAGAAAAGTTGTCTTTTGCAACTTGATTTATGACTAGGTTGTTAGTCATGGAAGACATCTATGGTTACATGATTATGTAGTCGAATAGGGCACGTCCTTTAAAGCACCTAGTGACGAGTGTGGCTTAGTTGCAAGACAATTTGCGACTATGACTTTTCGACTATAAAGTCATGAAGGTCATTAGTGCTTGATAAGATCCATAAATTATGGCCGTTGGATATAATTCATTAAATATGAAATAAATATGTTTTCCACGCATGCCATGGAGACACATGGTATAAAAGTTAAAAACCCAACCTATATGTTAGGAATGTAGGCCTTAACCTACCTAGGAATGTAAGTTAATTTAGTTAACAAGCTTAATTAGTTAAGTTAGTTCACTAAGTTGCAAGTGTGAGGACTTGAACCCTTCACCTCCACATTGAGGGAAGAAGTCCTTAACCCCCATTTTAACCATTGCACCACATGATTTTTACATGACAAAAATTGTCACCATATTGTTAAAAACTTTTTTTTTAACCTACTGTATAAGTTAGGTACTTAGGTACTCACCTAACAACTTAGAACCTACTTAGTAACCTAGTTGGTACCTAGCTTGGGAGGTAGGTAAGTAGGTACATATGTACATACCTAATAATAAAAAGTAGGTAGGTACACACGTATGTACATATGTATTACCTATTAAGTAGGTATGTAGGTAGGTAAGTTTGTAGGTACACACATGTACATACGTATTACTTCTTAGGTAGGTAGGTAGGTATGTATGTATTACATAGTAGGTAAGTAGATAATAGGTAGTATTAGCCCATAGGTACTAGCTACTTTATGGGTAGCTAGGAAATAGCTAGTAGGTAGGTAGCACCTAATTAAGTTACTAATTGACCTAAACATTGTCGGCCATGAAACCCTTGAAATTTGAATTGGAAACAAAACTTTTCACCATCACCTTGTTAACTTTTGCCACATGACACATTGAACGTCCGTGTTTTCAAATTACAAATCACATATCGCAATTGTCATCACTTTACAATTGAAAATATTATACACATGGCAGGCAAGTGTCATCCAACCTTCCACGCATTTGACATGATCAAACATGATTTAAGCCATTTGGAGGTTGCCACTAGGTTGCATCCACTGCATTAAATCACTACCACTACCATCTCCATGCACAAATATCTTGAACAAAAACATTTTCTCTTTAGTTTGTTGGCCTAGAAAACAACTATCTTGCGTGTAATCATAGCCATTGTTCACCTTGAAAGCTAGAATGTTATAAACATATTGTTTGTTCCCTAATCAATGCTTAAAGGATGCAACTAAAATTTGGATGTTGGGCAAAAATAGTGTTATGACTTGTCCATCACTTAACACAATTTGTCAACTTTTAAAACTTCCACTGGCCCTTCCCCATCTTCGTTCAACAAATGTTTGGAAAGAAAAATCTTACTTACAACCAACACAATGGCCGACATGGTAACTACTAGTGTGCAAAACACCTCCTCCTTGACAAAGGCTTTAACTTGTTCCACAATTTTTTACAATGACCTTTGGCCACCAAATGATCATGGGTATTTAAATGAATCATTATTCGAGTCAAATTATCCTACTTCTGCACAACATATTACATGTAAGTTGCACACATATTCACATAGAAGGGCGCATTATTATAAATTTTACAATAAGGTGAATTAGGAATAAAATAATCTCCTTTAAAGTTGTGAACAATGTCACCACTCCAACCTATTTTGTTTTTAAATATGTTAAGAAGAAAAAAATTGTAGCCTTCATTTTGGCATTACAAATGATCCAAACACCATTTTTTTGAAAAATAAGGTTAAAATCATTCTTGATGTTAGTCATTTTAACCTTCCACCAAGCATGGCCATCATGCTTCTTATCTATTCCTTGCATTTGGCCAAATTGACCATCGAAATTGACAATTAATGGGTATTCAAACAAAACATCACCATTAGATGAAGTTGGAATGCAATGAACATTTTCAATGCAAAATTTATTATAGTTTTATCAATTCAGAGCTAGCATGGGTAGCCAACAAAATGATTTGTGTGTCAAGGTCACCTCATGATTTACACATCATCATCACCTCATGGTTTACTAATTTTTATTCATGATTCACCTTGTGCTTTATGCTGGGTTAATGCCCATGGTTAAGGCTTCCCAAAATAAGGGATGTAGGCCACAACTCACCTACCTATGCCCCTAATTTTGGAATGAGTTCCCCACCATGGTCTATTATCCTACATTTTCCACATAATGAAAATCCATTTTGGTGCATGCATTTGGGTCATAGTGTGACTATGAAATACATTTGGGTGCACAAACTTTAATCCTTGGGCTAATGTTGGGTGGGTACCTAGGTTAGCATGTTACTTGAAGGTAGTTCTAGTATGGTTCCAAGGAACCTAATTAGAACTATGTTTTAGTTCTAATTTTAAAATTAAAAAATCTATTATGGTTTCAAATGGGTAAGTGCTTAATAAGATTTGAATCTTGCACATCAAGGAAAGAGGTGAAAGCATTCAACCACTAAACTATCATAATGTTTGACATAACATTGTGCATATTTTAGCGTTATCCTAGACTATTTTGTTGAATTCTTTTTTCCCATACCCAAAGAAAGGTTTTTTTCTCACTTTTGTGAGGTTTGTGGTCAAGCAACCATTTAGAAGAGGACCTAGCCAAATTTGGCAACTTGCTAGTTATTAAAGAAGAACACCTAGATCCATTGGCATGGTGGAAAGCCCATGAACAACATTTTTTTAATGTTGGATTTGTAACCTAACAAGTGTTGGGGATTGTTGATTCTCAAATTGAGGTAAAAAAGAGTCTTCAATATTGCAAGTATTTGCACATATCTAAGATGCTTGTGGTAATTGAGCATGGACAATCTTGAACTTTTATAAGCATATACAAAATATCCATTCAAGGATAAAGATGA
>Ga0116229_10011178_pt1 | contig 13311 bp, 8 predicted proteins | sample S1TSphgellanicum_3_FD_87313 | JGI IMG/M metagenome (GOLD analysis project Ga0116229, IMG submission 87313) | Host-associated microbial communities from peat moss isolated from Minnesota, USA - S1T2_Fc - Sphagnum magellanicum MG | ecosystem: Host-associated > Plants > Peat moss > Unclassified...
CCACATTTTGAGACTTTGTAGGCATAAAATCCCTCTCACTCTTGAGGGGAGAAAAAAAAAGGGGGGGTGATAAGGTGTTGGTCAAAATACATACACTAGGAAATTTCACCAAATGCTTTTGCGCAACACGTCTCATTAATTTAATTAGTTATCTAATTGATTTACTCAACCCTCATAGCTTTTCAAATTCTTACTCACTTAAAGCATCCAACACCCAGGTTTAGGGTTTACCCTAAACCTTAAACCCTACCTACTTGCCTCATAGTATCGAAATGCGAAATGTAAATTACTTATCACTTATTATTTACCCCCCTTGAATTAGGATCTTTCAAGTACAAAATTAATGGAAAAATTTAACCAAAGTCTTTTTTTTTTTTCTTATTTTCGTCCTTGCCTTCTAGCAAGTAATTATCTTTTAAATTTAGAGACTTAAATTATATTAGAGGCAAGTAAGTTACTGGTCCAGCCTTCCTTACTCTAGCCAGGGTGAACTAGTGCCTACCCTGGTACCTTCACCTTCTTGAGTAAGGCCTGTTAGATATAATTTAACATTTCCTGGGTATAATTCTAAGGGCTTACCATTCAATTCAAGCATATGATTTCCTTTCATATTTGGTTATTCCAAAAATTGATACATACATTGCAAAACAATGTTCACATGTCGAGTTTCCCTATTTTGTAATGGGCTCACACTTGGGCCAATGGCACAAACTACACTAGTTTACATTATTTTTGAAGCGACCCAAAACTTATTGAGGTTTCTACCATGGTACTACCTTATCTGATGCTCAGGCTTGACACTCAAGTATCAAAACGAATTAATTTTGGGCAATAGGATCATTATTAATCATCTCCAATTAAGGTTTTCTAGGTGTTGGACAGGCATATTGATCTCAATATAACAATTAGGTAAGGTTGAACACAAATTTTTTAAAAATATATCAGCTAGATAAAGGTATATATATATATATATATAATTTATTTTTTTAAATTCTGAAAGCTGGTAAAGCTAGATGACAAACATTTGCCCTCTTCACAAGGTAAGGATAGGGGTGAATATTTCATCATCTACCCTATACATATATATTATATGGTAAATAAAGATATTTACACAAGTATAGAACGTTTCAAATTGGAGAAAGAAAATTACTTGTGCAATTGGCATTGCAATTGTGAACACAAGAAACTTCAAAACATCCTCTCAAAACAATTAACAAAATAGAATAGAACCAATCAGTAGCCTTAAGAATACATTCAAAAGCATTCTTATAATACCAAATGGTGATAAAATCTAAAAGGATTCCAAGAGCAAATGGTAAGAATTTTTTTCAAGATCATTTTAAATGTAACAAACATGAATAAAATGTCAAACATATATATATAGAGAGTCAATATGTAGTCACCATAATTTGAACAAATCCATCATGACCACATGCATTGCAAAATATGGAAATTCATTTATGATATATAATGATTGGGACATATACCTTCTTTTTTATGTGTTTCAAAATAATTGCCCATTAGCCATGTAGAATAAATACATGGTAAGTCTAAAATATTTACTAGTGAGGTGGGGCAATTAAGAAGGTAATAAAAAAAATTACCAATTGATTAAGGTATGTCAATTTTATCTAGCTATATGTTCACATGTATATCAAGGTAAGAGATTTACTCGTCCCCAATATTGGTTGAAACCAATATTGGGTGGGTATCAACTTTTGAACATACCAATTGGTATTAGTATTTGATCTTTTTTTAAAATTTATATTAGCCTAGTAGTGGTGTTGAATTTTTTTACAAAATTTCATACAAGCCTAGTCTTGGACATTAAGACTTGAAGTTGATTATTGGGTTGTGTTAAACAAGTATATTCTTAATATTAAGACTAATACGACCCTAGTGTGAAGTTGGAATCACTTCAAGTTCCTACCAACCAAGTACATCACAATTTTTTTAAACCACGATTTGACAATAGTAATCAAGCCCAAAAAAAAAAAAGGTTTGCATTTGAAACACATATGGAGCATATATAAATAAAATGAATTTTTTTATGCACAATAAAATCTTGCATCATACTTAAATATGTTTTAAACATGTAACATCTATTTCCAAACAATACAAACCTATGAAAAAATAAAAATCACATAACTATTATTATTAGATCGTGGCAGATGAAGTTTGTGATATATTAGTATGATGTTCATATTACTCAAGTCAATGTATTTGATATCAAAACCATTATCAATTTATGTACCAAGGTTCAAACTTGGCACCCACTGATGTTGGTTGATTATTGAAAAAGACCCAATTATTAATAACCTACCAATTAGTTGTTGATTTTTTTGAAAAATGAAAAATAACCTACCTAGCCATGTATATAACATTTTAATAATTGAAAACAACCTTAACTATTAGTTATTGAAATTTCAAATTTTGATAACCTATTTGGATGTTGAATTTTCTATCCAAATAGGTTATCAAGTAGGTTATTATTAAACCCTAAACCTATTCATTGTAATTTGCATCAACCCCTTCCCATTTGCTCTTGAATTGGAGGTTGCTTAGAGATGAATGAGTAGCCACCTTTTCAACTTGAATGATATAAACTTGTGATATTGTAATTGATGGAGTGATAAGAATAATTGATGGGTTGGTAATCAAGGAAGAATTAGTTTTTTTTTTAATCTTTCCTATTTTGTGTGGGGGCTATGTTTACATTTGGCATTGGAGCAACACTTTTAAAACTTCCAACCTTCACTTCTAGTGGTTGTAGGTGCAAAGATCTACATTTGTTAATTTTAAAATCTAGTTTAATTGCACACATTAGATGAATAATTCTTTTATGGAACTCACACACATCTTTTCTCCATTCACATAATTATCTTTTGAATTTTTGTGGTCTTGTGATAGTTTGGCACAAGATTCCAATGGTCAACTATGAAAGTGCACATGAGCTTCAAGAAGCTTTAAGCTTTCCTTTCATTGATTTTGATGAAGATCTTGGGAGGGGCGTGGGGGTTTAAAAGGAAAATAATGTAACTTTATTCTTATGTTCAATGTTATAATTGGAATTGAAAGCACTATAAATGAAGTTGTACATGTTACCTAGGCATCATTGCTACACCAATTAAAGTTAAATAATAAATTGGATCGAAAGTAACAAACATTCTCTCCCTTTGCCCCTCTTTCTAATAAACAACAATAATGTAATAAATGTTAAAAATGTTCAAATAATGCATTGTGTGGTATGCCACTTTATCTCACAAACACATAGTTTTGGTAACACCAAGTAAAAAAGAAAAGGTGTGGTGTGGTCACGCTAAGACATACCACAACAAGTGTAACCAATGTTTAGTTTTGTGCATTTAACATTTCAAAAAATAAAAATAAAAATTCAAATGGAATTACTTTTACATAAGATTATTTTCAATGTATTGGTATATATACTATAATGACATATTTTCATCAATTTTTTAATGTAAACTATAACATGATAATGTGATAAAAAATTTCAAGAATTTTCAAGATTTTTTAAAAACTTTTGTTCAAAATATTTTAAGAATATTTCAAACTAAACACCCAATAAGTAGTTACCCAAAGGAACGGGTGTGGTTTGTGTTATCCCATTTGCACCCTACGGTCATTTATTTACATTGAAAACCACGAAACAACAATGATGAAGAATCACATTACTTCCAAAGATGCAAATGCTTACTCTTGGTGGAATATTGTCAATGTCATAATTTTAACAAAAGAACCGGGCCAAAAAAGGTTATGACTTATTATTTTCACCCTAGCTTTAAGCTTGAAAATACTTTATAACAAATTCAAGGTGGTGTTACATGAATTGGGAATTCAACATGTAAATTTTGACTTAGTTAATAGCGTTTGGTCTTAATGGTCTTTGATTATGAAACTTAAGTTTACAATCAAGAACTTCCATTTGACATAAGAATCAAATTCATACACACAATCATAACAATTCCATTATGATCAAAAGATTATTAGTTTTAGATTCTCTATTAGATTGATCTAAAAATCACAAGGGTTTGAAAACTTGTAACCTAAAAGTTAATCCCAAATTCTAATCGTAATCTAATGGTGCGATAAAAAGAATTGGAATCAGAATGGCATGTTATCCAATTTTAACCTTTTCTTAATCTTTGGTGTACTGATTCTACAATTTTTAATTGATGACTCTAAAATTCTTCACACTTAATTCTAACTTGCCAAACTCATGTCAATGAATTATGAACTCAAAACAAAGAAGGAGAAGGCAAAAGTGACTTTTCAAGGTGGTTAGTGTTTTGCTAAATTGTTGTCAAGTTCACCCCGGCTCATTCCTTGCACAATTTTTCCCAACACCATGTTCCAATCTTGCTAAAACTTGAAGGAATGATTTTTTGGCTTCTATTTTCTTAAAAATTCCAAAATTCAAGTTGATCCATTGGTGGATCAAAGAGATACTACAATTGGAAATAAAAATCCAAAAACTATTTGACAATCTTGGACCTAGTTCATTTCTAACTCTTATAACTTTTTTTTTTTACATACTCAAATTGAGGTTTATAAAGCTTGCAAACTTTCTAAACTCCTCAATAAGTCATCCCTAAATTTTCAACACAATCCGAATTCTAAAACTTCCAATACCTTGTTATGGTTGTTTAATCACGTTTTTTTTTCTCTCCTCATCTCAATTCATATTTTCACCTATTTTTCTCTTGTCCTCCTAATTCCACTTGGTTCTTATGTTGTTTGCTACTTTTCTCCTATGGTTCTCACATCACATACATTTCAATTTTCATGCAAGTGTGAAAGAAAGAAGCCCAAGAATTTTTTGCCCTTTCAAGCAACCCTCCATCTTCCAAGGTGAACCTCTTTCCTTGGACCAATGAAAATGCAACAATCTTTTCCAATTCTCCCTCCTCCAATCAATGGCCTTCTTTTAATCTTTGATCCAATGTTAATTGGACGGGATGGTTCATCCACCAATCAACCCAAGAGGAAATTTCCCTATGCATTGGAATTGTTTGTTCTTTCTTCCACATCTAGATATGTCTCCCTTCATCTTCCAATTTTGATCCATCATCCATAAGGTTGAATAAAAGGTCATCATTTTCATCACCAAAAGAGGTTCATTTTTTCCATCTTAAGTGGGCTGCACCATTTTCCCCTTGTATACCATGATTGACATTTCTTCTTTGACCAATGAGAACAAGGGAAAATCCTTCCCTTGGTTCCTCCCCCAATCAATTGATCCTTTGATTTTGATGGACCAATGAAAATTGAAGGAGGTGGTCCATCCTTTAACCCTTCCATTAATTGCTTAAAGATGAGAATCCTCTATCCAATGAGATTAAATCCTATTTTGGTCATGATAAATTTCTTCACGCTTGGATGATTGAAATGAAATTTTTCATCCAGATTTAAACTACCTTTTTCCTAAACCCCTTTTATTATCCTTTAACTAATCACCTTTCCCTCTAATGCACCGTCCTATTTCACACATTTGACCCCTTCTAATTTTCTATGATAACCATGAATTTCATCATGGTTAATTCTCCTAAAGACTTAATCATCCATCTAATGAAAAAAAATTAAAGTATTAATTATGAAGATAATTCGCACACCATTACAATTCAACCACCCACGATTTCCTAACCTAACCTCTCAGATACTTAAATGTTTTCTTCGAACCAAGCATCATAATTAACACTATGGCGCAACATAGTTTAGAATCACGTGAAGCTCAAATTGTTCAAACTGCCAAAAAATCTTATAATCCTTCGTTGGTGGTAAATTTAACACAGGTTCCTAGGCTTGAAGAGGAAATAGGTGGACGTCAAGTGCACCCTCCAATCAAGTTCGAACGCATCACCCGACATTGGCATCAAAGGTTGGGGATTGATTCATGTTCCTTGGTGCTAGTCTTGAAAGTCAAATCAACTACAACTGACGAACCCAAAATCACGTACGAAGGTGTTTTTGAAGGTGAGGAAGTTGTAGTGTTAATGTTGTCTACAATTTTGGGCATTGGGCATTATCATTGGTTGCAAGGTCCAATACTTCAAGTTGAAGCAAAGCATAAGGCCAAGTTTTTTCCTCACATTATGCACCATATCCTAGAGTTTTTACAGTTACAATAATGAATTATGATGCTAGTGGTTTAAAAACGAAAGAATATTTTCTTCTAGAACACCTATCAAGCCTACAATAATTTTGTAACACCATAGTTGAAAACATTTAATCCCTAAGCCTACTTGTGGTTCATTATAGTTTAACGATCATCATTGTCTATTCTTCAATAAACTAACATCATTTCCTTTTCTACTACTCAAAGTTTCTTACTTGCATTGTTCCACATTTTTAATCTAATTATGTCCAGTTTAATCCACTTAATTAATATTCCCAGAATGGACTGAAATTCCATCTAATCTTGGAGAAATAACTAACTTAATGAACTTACCAACATTTCAACTAACTAAATACCCATTCCCTTAACTCCATTATTTAACACCTATTTGTTTGAAATTTATTAATTAATGATCATTCACCATTAAACTTATTACTGAATTACAACATCTATAACCTACTCATTATTTTGGGGTTCACAAAGGTCAAAACAACAAATGGGTATTGATTATAATGTAATTATTCAACATTTTGAAAGCATTGATCTCTATAATGATGAAGACATGAGGCCACAAAATTCCATGAAAATCTCATATTATACATTGTCACAAGGTACCTTCCAATTTCTACTCTAGAAAACCACTAATTCCATCATTTGATTTTGCAACAAAACCCTCATGTTGTGATCCTAAATCAGAAACATTTTGTGAAGGATGGCATTCCCCTTATGATGATGAAAACCATGGAAAAGTGTGTTGTTCCTATTTGAGATGGATCTATTATAGTGACTATTTCTTTCAACTTGTGGATGACTAAGTTCGGATTTGACACATTTGCATTGGTTATAAATTTCATCAATTCAAACTAGGTGCCATGTCATATTATTGGGGTTTTGTTTTAAGTTGTATATGTGGGTATAACAAGAGCTACAATGGTACGCACAAGTGAAGGTGTTCTTGTCTTCATACAAATTGTTGGACAAAGTAATTGCATATGTCAAAGATGAAGGTGAAAATTTGTTCACCCTTGCAAGAACATTTTCTTTTGTCGTGAAATGTGTACTTTTGGCAATTGAAACACCTTGGCAAGGTACTTGCTTTTGGCATGCCTTCAACAAGGCTTGTCAATATGCTTATAATGATACAAAAATTGTAATTGGTTTTTGAGAAATCATTTTAAAAAATAGACCATCCAAGTTGTAAAAAACCAGCACTTGGACCAAGAAGTCCAACAAGGGGTACATTGAGAGGAAGAAGGCTTGTATGGACCTCAAACTCCCTCATTATAAACTCAAAAATTTGGTGAAGATTAAATTTGCAAGCAAGGTAATCTTATTCCAAGAAACCAAATAGAATATGAAGATGTTAATAATTTACACTAGGATCAAAACACGTAACTAGAAGCCAAAAAGGATGTCAAATGTTAAACAAAATTAATCAAAATCAAACATTCATTTTTTTATTATCATTTAAAACCATAGTAATCATGGCAAGTTAGCATCTTTCCCTTTATGTGAATGTCAAGGAACTTAGAGTAAAAATTCATTTGATCAAATGTTAAGTTTTGGTTTTAATTTAGGATGTTTGAAAATGTATACCTATATATTGTGTTAGATGGAATCAATTTTGTAAAGGACTATTAAAAGGTCTCATATAATAAAATAATTTTCATTGAATAAAATATAGATGATAAGAACATATTAGTCACATTCAAAAAATATTCATAATTTTTTAAATGTGGAATTTTAAAACTTTAAAAATTCCAAGAATGTTTCAAAATTACTTCAAAATTTCAAAGCTTCAAAGGCCTTTTACCACACATAAATGGGTTATAATGTAGATGATGTATTAAGAAAAGTTATAGCTTAGAGTATGATAAAATTAAAGAATGTGAAATTTAATTTTTAGTGATGACTAAAATTTTGACCATTTTTCAAGATGAAACATTGAATCTATAAGGAATTTTAACACTTTTAAAAATTCAAATTTATTCAATAATGACTAACAAAAAAAAAGTGATGCATTGGGGAAAATTTTAATATTTTTTAGAACAAATACAAAAAATTTCATTCAAAAATTCATTTGCATGTAAAAGTTATTTTTGGGAAAAAGGACTTGCAATCCTTTCCCAAAGTAATCTTTTTGGCTCCTAGTTATAGGTTTTGACCCACTATGGATAATAAAAAACTTGGGAAATACAAGCTCAATTATTAAATGCACACACATGGGCAATTCACAAAATAGTTTTTGATATGATGTTTTTTGTGGTGAAACATCGTATCCTAAATCAAACATGCAATTATTGGTTGCTCTCAAATGCATTCCAAATTGCCTATTCAATAAATGAAATCTTGCAATATAAAATTCAGAGGTTTGAGGCCATCCCCATCATTTTGATAAGAAGGGTCTTCAAATCAAAATTCCAAGCCTTACAAATATGGATTAGGGGAGAGGTGCATGTTGTTTTGGCTTTGTTTTTATCTTCTGTTATTGTTTACAACCGTCAAAGGGCTCACAACATGTTTTGGATGATGTAATTAAATCCTCGTTTTAAAAGTTTTGATATGTTAACCGTTGTGGTTGGAAGGGTGAATCAATTAAAATGGTTGGAGAATATGAGAGTAAGGCATTTATGCATCTTGTGGTTGCATTTAGATAAATTAATCATGGTTTTAAAATTGTGGCATGATGATGTTTGTTTGGATTGTGCAAAAGAAGAAAAGTTCATGGAAGCCTTATTGACCAAAGAAGTTTCAATCATTGATGAAAATGTCCATGCTTTGGACAAGGTTGGGTTTTTTTATGATGAGTTGTTGGAGTGACAATTCTACCATGTGGTTCAATGAACAACATAATTCTTACCTTTGATTTCATCTAAGATGGGTAAGGGTTTCTCTTGTAATTTGGATATTTTGTTTTGAAGATGTTTAATCTTCACATTCAAATGGGAGGCATATATTTTTTCTTTTTTATTTTTCTTTTGTCCATCCCAATTTGACAATTTTGATTGTTCAATAAATTATTGTTTTTATATAGTGGAATCCGTAATGGAATGGGGACATGTTTTATAATAATGGTGTTTCAAGCTAATAATGATCATTTAAGCATGAAATCTATGTGCATATTTGTCCTTCCATGATGCATCCAAAATGGAAGCTACAATTTAATGAGTAGCTAAATCACATTGTTTTGGGCCAATGTATCATTTCTTTGAATCATACCTAAAAGATTTCATAAACTGGTCAACTAATTTCCACCAAAGACTTTCATTTAGCCAAGGTGTGCTCATGTTGTCATGTGTATATTAATTATCATTATTCATTGTCCACATATGAAACATTTGCAAATAAGATTTATTCAACTTTGACATTGATGCAAAAAATTATGTTGTGGGCATTAGTATGGCATTGATTTTGGATTTCAACTGATGATTTGTGATAGTTAGGAAGGGAAGGTGGGAAATGTGAATTCAAACAACATTATTGTGTTGCATTATAGGACTTTTAACAAGGAAGGTTTCCATTTTTTGTTGTGTTGAAAAGTAGGATGGTTGATTTCAATGAGGTTACAGACTTATAGTATTATTCATTGATTTTCCTTGCATGTGCTATAAAATGGTCACTTTTTTTAATAACATGGAATGTTTAAGGATGGGATGACAAAATAAAATAAAAGTTAAGGTCTTAGTGAGGTGGGGGAATTTGTGTTTGGTTTGGGTGTTTAATAATCTGCAAATAACCTTAAGGGTTTGCATTTTTTTACATGGAAACTAAAGTGTGATGATATTTGAATAAATGGGCCCATGTTGGGGAGCTTGTTGTTGGAGAATGCAAGTTAATAGGTGAGGAATTGGATACCATAGAAAAAATGAACATATGCTATAAATGGGCATGTGTAATATTGTTGGGGTCTATTGATCTACAAAATAATTGTGATGGTATTAAGGTTTTTAACACAATATATATTGTTACTAAAGTTAACACAAGTAAAATTGTGAATTAAAGTAGCTTCCTTATGTCTTTTAGGTTTGAAGTTTAAATGAAACATGTGTGATTTATAATTTTTGAAATTTCCATGATTGAAGTATCAATGTGTGTGGAGATGAAATTTTTAAAAAAGAAATCAAGATAATATGATCAACCATATCATGAGGGTGAAAATTTTTAAGCAATGTGATTGTGGGTGAAAACACAATAAACCTTCCAAAAGTTATAATCACAAGGATAATCTTTTTACGATTTAATATATTTGGTAACATATGGACATTGCATTTTGAATTATTTTTGTCTATTTTAACTATATTTGATTAGCTTTGGAGTTAAGCTAGTCAATTATTTTTGAAATTCAACAAAAATTAAAGATCTTGTATATATGGAATATGTTTTTGACAAAATAATACTTGTCATAGAGGTTGAAAATTTGCATATATTTGTCAAAACTAAGGTCAATTTTTGGGTAAGTGATATTGATATCAGCAATTAAATCTAAGACCATGTCAAATATTAGATCAATTTACATTCAAAAAATATGTTTTTTTGCATTTTTTAAGCAATAAATGCATAATATTTTTTTCATTTTAGGAAAACCATTACCATATGAAAAAGGAGGACATCTTAAAGATGGAAATTTTAGTTTTCTTTTGTTTAAAGGTAGTTGCAAGCTATGGTGGCTAGATTCCCAGTCCCAAAAGTCCATATGAATGGAAAAGGTAACACCAAAATGGAGAAAACATTAAAACTCCATGTCGAGTGGGCCCTATGTGGTGATTAATCAATTAATAAAGTCCATATGAAAGGATGCCCATCTAGAAAACTCTTTATCATCCATGTTAGGGGAAAAAAAATATCAATTCAATAAAAAAATGACCAAGATCGGGACTTTTGAAAATAAGGTCCAAATCTAGTCATTCAAAAGTCTATAGTTATTTGTTGGTTAAAGTTTTTGTTGTAATGTTTTCCAATCTATATATTTTTTCCCATCATGTATCATATATTGAATCCCTATAAAAAATATTGAGATGAAATCATAACAAAAAATGCATTTGAATGTTAATTCAAAACCTAGATTATAGTCCATAGGTCCATTTTAAAAGTCCATTACTATATGATTGGTGTGTATTTATTGAATTTCACCCCTTAATAAATAATTTTATTCAAGTTGACAATCCTAATCCATAAATATTTTTGTCAAATTGATGATTTTAGAATGCATTTGTGGCATTTGAATAGAATACATTTTACAAAAAGTCCATAAGGACACAAAAAATGAATCATTGTAGCTTGCATCTATTGTTAGTAATGTCTCATGAACCACAAACATGAAACTTTATGTTTATCAAAAAATTGTAAGTTACATACTCTATATATATTGATTTGATCCAATCCTCTTCATTTAACCATTGGATCAAAATTAATTTTGATGCAAAATGAACTTCAAGCTCCAAAATGTTGTCATGCAAATTCTAAATTTTTTTGCTTGTGTTTACGATAGGCCAAAGATGTCATCAAGATTTCAATTTCCTGTCGATTACAATATTTGTCATGCATCTTTTTTTGGCTCAAAAGTGGCTTACCCTTAATGTAGTTTCACCCTTGTTTAGGCTTTGTTATTATACCTATGAGTATTTCTTAAATCCTAATCTACAATAATTTGTGTTTCACTAAGTGAATGAAATTATTTTGGGAGAATGTACGTAGGTAGTTGTTTATGTTTGGGCTAGGTTGTGTAGTTGGTGTGTTATTGTTTTTTCTTATGGAAGTTTTGATGTTAAAATTGTTCAAGAGGGTTTTGAGAAAATTGTTGGTTTGAATGTCAATGTGTGTGTGTGTGTGTGTGTGTGTGTGGGTTTGATTTGGGTGATGAACAATATGAAGAATTATAATTTGGGGAGCCTTCAAGTTCTTTGTCATGTCTTTAATTGGTTCAAGGGAAAAAATATCCTTGTTAACATTCAAAGGCACTTTGTTAATTCGAAAGTTAGGACATGGATGCTAAAGATGTGTGAACAAAGATGTTCCATGCATTTGGGAGGACATGCGACCACTAAAAAGGGTAACAATTTTTCATCATAAAAAATGTTTTGCATGCAACTTTCATTATGTTGAATTTGTTGAACATTATTTAAATAAAATTTCTTAAGAAGAAAATCCTTTAACTTGTGCAAATGTTTTTGAATGCAATGACAATAACACAAGCCAAATGAATTGTAATTGTGTTTTATGTAAAACTTGTTGTTGCCCATACAAATTGAAATTGCATCTTGATGCAAACTAGTTTTTAAAGGTGTTATGAATATTTTAATCGGCAACCTTACAATGATACCAAATTCATTTCATTCTTGACTCCCCTTGTTTTGTCCAAATGATAATTTTCTGCAATATTGTTACTTGTCAAACGCCTTTCAAATGCAACCCCTTATGTAGGCTTGTTAGCCCCCAACATAATTGTTAAGTATTCCCTAATTTAGAATATCCCTAATTGACCCTTTAGGTAGGCTTTGTGTAATCCCCTAAATGGCCTTTAGGTCCGGGGGGTGTCATTATTCTTTATATCTAAAAAACAAGTGAAAAAAAATATAGGGTGCAAAATATTAGTTGTTGGATAAAAATTATAATTTAATTAGTTCTGTAATATGGTGTATTATAAAATCATTTTATAGTTAATATAAGGTATTTTTAATTCACATGATTTTAAAATTTTTAAAAATCATACATATTAAAAAATTTAAGTATTATATGTTAGTGGGTTCAATTAATAATATCAATAAATTCAATTCAATTAATAATATTGGTAAGTTGTTTTGCATCTACCTAACATAAAATGGAAACTGTGACATGAGCATAAGATATATTTCATTGATTAATGTTAGGAATAGCTCTTTGTGTCCCCCAAGATATTGATGTGGTGATTACAAGTTGTTGCTATCTTATTGCCTTACAAAATGGATACTCAAGCGTCTTGAGAAATCTAGGCACTAGAATTATCATGTGTGCTTTGAGGTACTCCTCCTATACACCACCATATATGGACTAAAACAACACTTCTAAATGTTGGCAAGCATGTTGGCAAGCTTTTCTGCCTAACATCTTTAATAAATTTCTTTCAATATTCAATGGTAGTCGTTCATTAGGAAATTTTTGTTGGTAAGTCTTGAATAGTTTGTCAATTCATATGTTCATTC
>Ga0116229_10011179_pt1 | contig 13311 bp, 16 predicted proteins | sample S1TSphgellanicum_3_FD_87313 | JGI IMG/M metagenome (GOLD analysis project Ga0116229, IMG submission 87313) | Host-associated microbial communities from peat moss isolated from Minnesota, USA - S1T2_Fc - Sphagnum magellanicum MG | ecosystem: Host-associated > Plants > Peat moss > Unclassified...
TGTAGAAGCAGAGCAAAGTAGCTGTGGGCGAGCATTATGTTCATATTCAGTTTGTAAAATAAGGTGCAAGAAGAAGTAGGAAAAAAACCCAAGCAACTGTTCTGTGAGTATGAAGATTTCAACGACACACAAATTGTTTTCCAGAGTTTCATATCCAATTGTGCATATCCAGGGTTGTGCAGGTATTATTGTATGTATTTCTTTCAGAGAAACCAGTCAGTTTCATATATCGAAACTCTTCAAGGATCTCCTCCCTACCAGCCAAGCGAGTCTTGGAGGTTGAGAGAAATTTTTAGATTGAATACCAGTCTTGTACAAATACTTTGGCTGGTATAAATACTTTGGCTATCAGTGTAACACTCATCACTGATTTTTTGATACCAGCTAATACCAATACTAGTCTAGTATTTCACACCGACATTTGACCTTGTCAGCACTAGCTTTTTGTGCAGTACTGAACTGGGTTTTAGATGCGGTGCTTGCTCCTGAAAACTTGGGTATAAGTAAAGAGATTGTGCCATTCATCATCATTCCATCAACAATGATATTCTTCCAAACTTTGTAATAGAGATCTGCACTCCAAACCTTGCCATTGCTTCCCTTCTTGCTCAAGGATATGAGAAAAACAGAAAACCTTAATTGATGATGCACACAAGACGATGAAGAAATATGCTTGGAATTGTTGCCTAAATTATTTTAAAATTTCAGTTTCTGACTTTATGTCAGTTTGATCATCATGGGTAGTAGTACAAAGTGCAAGTTTGTCCCAAGTTTGTTCCCAAAATACAAGAAAATTGGTGCAAGTGAGGAATGCCTGAAATTTGCTGGTCGAATTTCAGCTAGACCTTGGGTGTAATGGATGGATGTAGCATTTGAACCCTACTTTACATGGATGAAACTCTGACCGGAACTGGACCATATCCTACTGGAACCGGACCAACCCTTGCCTCTCTTGCACCGGACTCTTCACATAACATCTCCTACTGGAACCGGGCTATTATACTGGAACTGGACCCTGAAACCAGACCCTGAAACCAGTCTCTTTGCCACTGGAATTGTACCAACCGGACCCTGCGGCCAGACTCTTTCGTCGTGGATCTGGACCAACCGGTCCGTGCAACGAGACTGTCCTACTGGAACTGGATCAACTGGGCCAACTGGACCAACCGGACCGAGCAACGTGCCCTCCTGTGCACCGGCCTCTTGCTGGAAGCTGGTTCTGAAGTCGTCACGAAGATCATGTGGCACGATTGCTAAGCAAATTTTTGTGGAGAAATTGTGGAAGAAGAAGCTGAAGGTGAAGAGATCGTGGATGCGTCTGATGAGATCCAAGCAACAGGAGCAGCGACTGCCTTGTCCCATGAATGGGTTCGAACCTCGTAGCTCATAGATGGAAGTTGATGAGGAGACTATAAAACGCCCGGGCCCATAACTTTAATCACTATACTTATCGCTAATTAGTCACCTTGTTTGCTTAGCTAATCACAGACCAAGGCTGCTTGTGAATGCCGCAACCTCAGCTTCTTGGCATAAGTCAATAAGGTAAGTAATCGCATCATCATCTTCACCTCATGGCTTTGTTGCAAAGTGTTTTTTGTGCGATGAGTCTTGTTTGTTTTCAGGCTATGAGTAGTAGTTGTAGCTAGCTTGAGTTTAGTGCCAAGCAAGAGAGGTGCTTCTTTGTTTGATGATGAAGACGATGCAAGCTTAGGATTTTCCTGGATCCTCTTTAGTTGATTACTTATAGCTCCACACAACAATAAAAGTAGTCAAGACACAAAGGCCCCCCTTTAGGTGATTTTCTTTTGTAACAATCTGATGTCTGTTCTCTCTGATCTCTGTTCTCTGTCAGTCTGTCTGTCTCGCTCAATCTCTTTGGTTTTTGTATATTCTTGGAATTAGGGTTAGGGTTTGCTTGGATTTTGAGCCTTGCTTTAGATTCGACAGGGGCGACGCATTCTTTTGTTTGTGTCCAGGAATTTGTTTGTTGGGTCATTGTTACAGTCGTGTTTTTTCTCTTATAGAATCAAGCTGCAGATCAGTACCTATGTGGAAACCCTAGAAAAGCTGAGGTCTTCCCCCTTTTTTCTTATTGGATTTTTTTTTCTTTTCTTTCGATTTAGTTTTTCTGATGTTTTTTGTTGACACTTTTTCTTCTACTTTTGTTTTGTGGTGCAGGAGATAGAATAATCCTTCAATTTGAAAAACGCCAATCTTGTGCACCCATCTTGTGGGAATCAGAATCAATCAGCAACAAACACCAATCTTTTTACTTTGGATGTGTTTGCAAACCCTATATTTATTTCTTGAAGGTTCTGAATCCTTCTCTGCTGCTAAGGACAGATCTGCAATTTTAGGACGAGTGTCATTTTGAGTGCTCAGAGATGGACAAAACGTTGACAGCAATGGCAGCAAGTATGCTGCATTGTTCATCAGGCATGAGTACATGGAACATGGCTGATTACACTCTTGGCCTCTACAAGCTCTCAGCTCGTCATGCCCTAGAGGGTGTCCATGACACCATTGCAGGTGATCCTGTCACATCCCGGTAAGGTTCCTTCCTGATCATTTTCTTTTGCCATCCCTTTCACTTCATGGATAATCAAATTTCTTGGAAGGTATTCTGTGTAAAAAATCAATCCACAAATGTTCCAATTTTCCTCCCTTGTTTTCAACTTGCAAAAATTTGCAAAAAATGGTTCACTTTTTCCTTTTCCTCAATTTGTATCCCTTCTTCTCTCTGCAATCTTTTCTGAATAACTGAGCTCATTGGCCTTTTTATTTCTGCATTTTGAACTGTGTTTTCTTTTTCTCTATTTGACTACTGCAGAGGTGAATTGGAGAGCATGTTGCAGTGGCTTCATTGGGCAGAAGCTGCATACGAAGGAGACAAGTCCTCACTTGCCAAAGCAATGAAGGTACACATTTGGATTTTGGCATTTACAAAAGAAGACAACTTGTGTTAGGGCTTGAGTTGGGGCTCTTGGTCTTCCAGGGTTTTATCCATGGGGTCCTTAGATGGAAGAAGTGAATTGCTTCAGTAGGCACATGGTTGGCAAGATTACAAGAGAAACCAGGAATCATGCACATTCCTGTGGATTGTGCTGAATTTGGTATTGTGGGTTTTTCTGAATTTCGTATTCTGGGACTGACCAGATCCATGATGATGATTTGGTGAGAATGGAGACCTTGTCAGCTGCACTGAAGCCTGCATTCTACATAGCATTGTATCATCAAGATCACTATGTTGTGATGGGCATTCGAGGGACAGATGCTGCTACAGATGCTATAACAGATCTGAATGCTCATAGTGAGCTTTTTGAAGGAGGGTAAGAAAGACAAGCTTATTTTGCTTCTGCTACTGCAACGAAAGTACATCTGAAAAAAGACTCACCTTCAAAACAGATTAGCTTCAAAAAAGTTGGGTAATAATCATTTAGTTTTTTGAGTTACAGGTATGCCCATTCAGGAATGCTGGCAGCAGCAAAATGGCTCTTGCAAAATGAAGGCGAATCATTGCGCAAGTGCTTTGAATCCTATCCTGTGCGTGTCTGCCCTGCCCACAAACTTTCTCTTCAAGGGTTCAAGTTTTATGATGAATCCTGATTTTTTGAGCTGTGTCAGGGAGGGACCATTTTTGTTGATCTCAGTATTAAGGAGTTGTGATTTTTGTGCAAAAGGCTTTCATCTCTGAACTCAACCTCAGAAGAAAACACACAATTTGGGGTGATATGCATTAGGGCTACCGGTTGGTGATAACGGGGCACTCATTGGGAGCCGGAACAGGCTTCTTGTTGGCTATGCTCCTACGAGAGTCAGCTCAGACTCAAACTGGAGCAGTCTCAACGACAATAGGTATTGCACCAGGAAGGATCAGTTTTTGGGGATTTGGGTGTCCCCCATGTGTGGATCGTAATCTTGCATTGGCAGCCAGCTTTGCCAACAATGTGGTGTTTCAGGTACTTCTTCCTTCATACTCTTCTTAATCCTTCACAAGCTTTGTCCTCCCAGCTTTCTTCTTGATGTCATTATTGTTACAGGTCTGCTGCACCAAGCACACGTATTTGATTTTTAGATAGAGAAAGTCAAAAGGCACTGTTGGATTTGGTAGTAGCTCTGCCATTCCTGATAACCCTAAACTCCCAAAGCTTTGCAAGTCAGCTAAAGTGGCAGGTTTGAAATGTGGAGTTGGGTCTCTGCAGGATGATGTGGTGTCACGGATCAGCCCTGCTGCATTGGAGGACTTGCGCGCAGAGATAGTGCAAACAGAATGGTGAACTTTATTTCTCCTCTCTTGAACCTTGTCCTCCATCCCTCAAGTATGTTATGCAAAACTAAGCTGTGCAAGTAGGGACAAGAAATCTGCATTGGGAAAATAAGATCTGGATTTGTAGAATTTTCTGTTTGTTGAAGTTCTCATGGCAGCAGTAGTGGCAAAGATGGAGATTGTCCTTGTACTTTTCCATGATGGTTTCCTTCATTGTTATGACATAAGACATACATCTGGAAATCAGAAAAAACAGGGATTATAATTGGAAAGTTCACAGGTTTGGGTGAAAATTAGGACTGGATTTGTGGAATGCAATGTGCGTTTTTGTGTTGTTGGAAGAGTGGTGACTCAAAAGGCACTTCTGGTTCTGCAGCAGTGCATGTAACAGTTTGTGCTGTCAACACATTTTCAGGCTGTCAATACAAATGGCCAATTGAGTTTAAGATATCTGACAGGAACCAAGCATTCAAGGATGGGACAACACAAAGGAAGGTTGCTGATATTGTGAAGGCCACATACGATCAACTCGAGCAAGTGGAGCTTCCCCCGGGAACTATACAGGTGTACAACAAAGTTAAGGAGCAGGGCTACAGTGCCTTCTTAGATGCTGGATCTGCTCTTGTCTCCAGGATCACTGGTGTAAAGTTGGGCACAGCTGCATCTTCTCCAAAAGGTGCCACCAGCAGCTGGCTTTCACTTGGAGCTGATGCTGCCAGCCAGTTCTTCACTGCCGCTTCAAATAAAGGTGTATTTTCCATCAACCCCTTCTCATTTGGAAAACCCTAAAGCCAAAGAGCAGACAATGCTCATTTGGAGGTTGCACAATATAGAATGCCAAGCTACCAAGACTGCCTCTTTATTTGGGGATCAATGAAGTGATGCTACTTTGATGTACCTCTAATCTACAAGAGCTTTATTGGCTTGTTGTGGGATTCTTGGGTGGAGCAGTAGCACAGGATGTGAACAAGTCACTGGCAGAAATTCATGAACGGAATAGCAAGAAAGGGAATGAAGGCGCAGCAGTGGCAGCGTTGGCAGCTGATCTCAATGCAACTAAAGGCTTGGCAGAAACCTCATCAGATAGCAGAGAACAATTCAAACAAAGTCGACTGTTTGTCCCTGGAATACTCTACCACATCATATGCCGACCTCTACAACCAGGGGAGAAAAGGCCAGATATCATGGGCTCCCTTCCTGAACCAAGCGATCCGAAGGATTCTGTACGGCATACAGTTGTCAAAGGAAAGGACCCAAACTCAAGGTTTGGCCGAATTGTGCTATCATCCACTATTCTCTCTGACCATTACTGTGGCTCTTATGTCAAGGGAATCACAGATGCATTGCAATGGAGCAAACTTCCATAGCAACAACAGCCACCAACATACTCAATGCTGATCTTGCAAGATCATTGCAACAAGAGCAAGAGCTTGTCTCTGATCTGTGTGCTCTGGATTCTTGCTCCCTCCCCCCTGAACCCTAGATGTGCTCTCAATTACAGCCCATTAATGCTGATTCTGCCTGTTCTTCCTGTATCATCATTATGTTGCAGGTTTAATGTAGCAACTAGTTAGGGTTTAGGGTTTAGGGATTGGATAAACATTGCAAGGACATGAAAGGATAACATGGGTCCAATAGTTTCTCATCTGACTTCTTTTCCCTTCTCTTTGAAAGATAATCATGTTTTCAGGTTACATTGACCTTGAAAGGTGATCACTGTTCATGAACCTGTTTGCCAAGATCTAGTGGATCTCTGCCGGCTCATTGTGGTAGGATTCAGATTTTGAATCTGCTGGTGGTGAGATGCTCATATGGGTACCTGGAGTGGAGAGGAGAGTGAACCAGGAGGTTAGACTACATCCTGTCTCTATCACCTGTACAAATTTCACGCATTAACTTTGGACTACTTGTATGGTTTGTTCAGTCATATTTTGTCAAAGATTTTACATGCATGAATCATCAATGTGGCATTACATGCTTTGGAGCCATTACACGAAGGCCAGGATAAGTTCACCCATTGTTAACTTTTGTCACAGTGTGTGGATGGTCTATTTTTGTTATCAATTTTTGTATCAATTTGTCTTCTTTGTAGTGGAGATCTCTCTTTTCCAATTGTGTCAACTCTGGCCTTCTACACTTACAGCTTTCTCTTGATAGAAAAGTTAGCCTGAAGTTAACCTTTCTCTAATTGAGTTCTTGGAATCACAAAGTTGACACAAAGCTTTTCATCAATGTTGAAAATAATTTTGTTTATATGCTCATTATGGCTGTTCTGCTGCAATTAGAATGCTTTTATGCCAATGGGAGGAATTCCGCGGTTGCAGGAAGATAGCTTTTCACATTGTGTTATTGTAATCTGAAGCCAAATTATTGGTTTTGGGCCTCTCTTCAATAATTCCAATCAAGGGTGAGACCATGGTGATGAATTGGTGACGAGACTTTGTTGGTTTGGAGTGATTGCAGTTGTGTATTGAAAGGCATTTTTGCATATTTACCTCAATGCTCTGTAAAAGCCAATTTTGGTCCAAAATGACACTTTCATGTGGGTGGCAAGTTTTGCACTAAAATTGTCACAACTCCAGGTTTAGGGTTTACTGGGCTCAATTTTGTGAAACTTGTACCACCTTGATATTGGAAATCATCCTCAACTCCTACTACAATGGTCATCCAAAGATCTTTCCACCCCATACCCTTCCATGCATGGCCACTTTGCCATTGCCCTCTCCCCATTTGTTACCTCCAGAAACACATCTTTATCCCTCTACTTAAATGTTGAATATCATAAGTATTGCAAGTGAGCAAAAATAAGCACACAATATGTGAACACAAAACAAGGAGGTGTTTTGTGGAGATCAACTAATTCACATGTGATGAGAAAGAATTAACAATGGCTTCCTCATGACATTGATGACGACATTGAACCTTTTGTGGGAGAGAATTTGCGAGCTTAACCTTGGGCATGTGACCAATTCAAGCAGGATTAAGTTAAGAAGAAATATAGGGGTTTGGCATGTACCAATTTCCCAGGTGCAAGGACAAAAATCTAAAAACATGGGACCAAAATTCATGAAGAAGGACACTCTAGTTTGAGTTGGGTGGATTCTCCCTCTTCATACCCAGTGTAATTGATGACAATCATTAACCCCAATAAGATAGGCGTGCATCAAGATTAACCTTCGCAGTGCTTAAAATTTGGTGCGTATTTGGTGGAAACAAACAAGTGCCAAATCACTTGCTATAGGTTGAGCCACCAAGTTCAATTGCCTCGCTTGTCCAATTCAATGCAAACAAATAACAATCAAAAGTGAGTGATCACCGTGCCATTGTCTTTCATAATTGAAAACCCTAATGGTTCAAAACACATTTCTTGACGAGCTTGCGAGCATTGAAGTCTTATCATGACTGGAAAATGAATTCCAAAGGTGGGTGTGTAGCTGAAAGAAGGTTTTTCAACTACTCTTACGAAGAGCAAAAGTTGATTTGTATGAAGTTTTCATCCAACAAATTGGTGCAATCAATATGGTCATATTTCATCCATCTATAGATAATTTCATTATTTTGGTTGCTTGCATCCATGAACAATGTTTCACGCATTTCATTGTTGATGTTTATTTGAGGTTTTACTTCCTCCATATTATTGAATGCCATTTTTTTTGCAATTGTTTCTTCATTTCCAACATCCATTTTATTTTTCCCATGTACCCTTTTCCTCAACTTTCACCCCTCCCCTTACTTTTCTCCTTTCCCATCCCAAAATGACATTTGGCAACTTATTCATGTGATTGTTTCTTTTCATCTTTGGAAAAGCTACTTTTTCCCACTTGGGAATCAAAGGTTTGTATTTCATGAACCATCTAGAGCATTGCTTTTTTTTTTTTTGGCCAATTTTGTGATGTAGTTATCATCTATAAAATGATTTAGCTAGATTTGAGTATATACTAATATGAAAGTAGAAAAACAAGCAGAATCCTTCTATATTCTTGGCTACCTACTAGAACTTATCATAAAAATTTAATGATTTGAAAAAAAATTTCAAAATCTAGCAAATTTGGATCATTTTTTTCATGCAAAATCCTTTGCATAGGTTGAAATCATATTTTCCAAGTCAAAATTTGGTGATATTTTATATTAAAAAAAACCCATGATTTAGAGTCCTAAAGAGACACATGATAATTGAAAAGTCAATATTTGCAAGCATTCTCAAAACTTGAGAGAAGTTTGTATAGGAAGGACATAGGAATGTAAGGAGAGTTTTTTTCATTTTCATTTGTTCTCAATGTGTTCTCATCAAGTTCTCAATGGGTTCCTGTCATGTTCCCAACTTGTTGTTCCTCATGTTCTCATGATGTTCCCCAACATGTTCCCATTATCACCTCTTTTTTATCCCATATGCTTTGGCAAATGTTGCCTTCGTCTCACCCATGTATATGGGCCAAAGAGGAGAATAGCATATTAATTGAAATACAATTATCATTTTAGGACAAGGTTAAGCAAACTTGCTTTCTAAAAAAATAATCACCAATTTGACAAGACTTTCATTTATGATAAGTAGAAGATGCAAGATTTAATAGACAAATAAAAAACAATACAAGAGACCATGAGTTTATTGATTGAACCTATGAACAATAAATATTTATAATATTTATAATATATTTTTTCTTCTAATATTGTGAATTGACGTATATCTTATATTAATTATATTTCAATTTTCAAAATGAACATAACTTTATTATAGAACTAATTCAATTATAAATTTTTATCAAACAACCAGTATATAGGGTCCTATATTTTTACTAAATATTTTAAATTTTTTGTCCCCTTTCCTTAACCTTGATTTACACATGATCCAAATTAAGAATATCTTGACATGCCATTATTGAGAGATCAATTCACACATCTAGTTTAAGCACATTTTCACATCATGTAATTGATCACATTCATGAACCATAACATTGACAAAAAGGGAAATGTATGTGGAATCAAAACCACATGGAACTGAGATATATGGTTTTGGAAATAATAATAATAATAATAATAAAATAATTAAATCTGGGGTTAGTAATGAACTGCTGGTTCTGGTCTGGGTTAGTAAGAATTGGACCAGAACTGGGATCTGATATTCAGAAACTGAACTGGAATTTCTTTTGTTGAAGAACTAACTGGTGGAGCTGGAACCAAGTATGTACCTGGTTTCATTTCTGTGTAGAAGAACCAGCACCCAGAAGACGGTTTCTGGTCCTGCTTTCTTCTTCAAAAAAGTCCCAGGAAGTCTCAAGTCCACCACCAGGTCTTCAGAAAAGTCCAAAACCAAATCTGGTTTTAGAATCTGGTTCCACCAGCACTTCACACAATACAAACTGTGATTGGAGATTGTGTAGGTATCACAGGTGTTGTTAGAAGTTATATCTACTCACAAGTTGACACTTGACAGAGCACTACAGCCTCAACATGTGAGCTTTCTGTAAAACAAAAATGTACTTCTACCTTGCTGCCCAGAATCACAACCCACTCTAACAACAACAATAATAATAATAATGATAAAGAAGTGCAGCAAAGTTCCAAATTCCAAATTCCAAATTCCTTTGGGACCAAACACTGGTCCCACCCATCCTGTGATATTCTACTGATGTTTCCAGAATGTAGCATATATGTGAGCCAGGATCCCCCAGAACCACACCAGGAACTTAGGGACAAGAACTGGCCCACAACCCAGAACCAGCCAACATTGGTTATCCCTTAAACTAGCTTCTCAACCTGTAAAATTGATTTGCTAAAAGAAAAGGCTTCTTCTGTAGATTACAACCTCGAATGAGTCAGAAACTTGATACCTGTGTTTTTGGGTTTTGTTGATGGTTCAGGATCACCCGGAAGTACAGTGGGAATTGGCTAGGACCAGAAGTACAGGTCGAAAACCCAGAAGAACCAGTCAACATTTGTTATCCCTTACACTAGCTTCTCAACCTGTGAAAAATGATTTGCTGAAAAAGGCTCTGTAGATTACAACCTCCAAAAAGTCAGAAACTTGATAGCACCTAAGTGAAGAGCTCTCATGGATAGGTAGGTACATAAACAGCACACTCCAAACTTGAGCAGGTAATATGCCCTGGTGAGGAGGCACAAGCCCAGAAGTGGGTTTTCTGGACCAACACAGATGCTATTTATCACCCCTCTGTACAGATTCCATGATCATATTTGATTCAAAGTGTCTCACAATGTAACCTGATTCCAAGAAAGGTATTAGTGGCTTTTCTTTGGGAATCTCTGAAAGCTCATAACCCAACTGTTAAGTGCCTGGAGTATGTAATTCACCTATCAAACTCTCCTAATTCAGTAGCAACTCACCACAAAACAAGTCATTGAGCTTAATAACTGATTTTAGGAATAAGTCCAATTGAGCAGACTTCCCTTTTGGACTTGAGCAGTATTGGAGGAGATGAGGAAAGGGAATCTATTCAGTTTTTATCGGTTTGGCATCTTCCAGCTCAACACAAACTTTTACTGGTCTGGCTTCTAATCCACCATTGGCTCTCTTCTGAACAACATATGACATGTGTGTTCCAAGGAGTTTATCCCACGTCGCAGTGAAGGGTTGTGAGAAATTGTACTTGTTGCCATGGAGTTGATGGTGAATATCATGGTATGCTGTATTGTTGGAGAAAATGCGCTGGAATGGGTTCCCTGGAAGCCACAGCCCACAGTGGTCATCCACTGTCTTCATTGTAGCCAATGAGAAAAAGAAGGTAGCCGTGCGAGGGGTCATTCCTGACACAAGGAAGGACACTGCACCCCCAATGGTGTCCAACAAGAAACCTTCTGCTGGGTGATTATAGAGGGCACCAAAAGCATATGGTACCACAAGGCGGTGGTGCTGTGAATGAATATGCTTGTATAAGAACTTGTTGACATGCATCAGGCGATGGATGAAATACTGCCATGTATCCATCACCACCATTGCTACCAGCACTTGTGCTGCCTGCACTGCCAATGATGGCTGCATCTTATGTTCCCCTACCATCCCTGTGAACTGTTCATGCCCACAAACAAACAAAACCAATTTTGCAGCAATTCAGTAATTCAAGTACCCTTACTCAAGATTCAGATGGTCAAAGGCAAGGACATAATCTAACAACTGAGCACAGAAAGGAAAATTTAGAAACATTGATGCAGGCCTCTCTTTCAATTCTCTCCTTATTCTCCCACACCCATGAGCCCTCTTAGCGCTAATCAATAAGAACATTGGATTAGAAGACACTGATAAAGACTGACTCTGAACTTTGCTGCACTCAAGCACCAACACCTCCTTTAGGAAGCATTGGCCCCACAAACCTCAGAGCCTAACCCTGATTCTTCGGAACATAACTTTCTTTAGCATGCTTGACAAGGGAACCTGATACCAACAATCTGAAGCAATCAAACATAAAGTGCTGAAAACCCAATGCTAAGACAAGGAGGCATGAGCTATAGTGTTCAAGCCGCAAGATATTCCAAAACCCAATCTGACTTTCTAAACTGCTCTCAAGATATGACTTGAAATAAAGAATCATACACGAATTTGTATCTGCTACTAAAGATCCATATCTAATTATCCAAACTGGAATGCATAGCTCAGGAGAGTCTACTGTCACAAAAGATCAAAAGACCCAATGCTACAGAAAGATCTCCAGCTATAAGCAAAAACCTAATGTAGATCACAAAATTCCACGTCCCTGACTGCTTGTGGAAATGCTGGCATTGCATTGACAAAGGCCCAATTGAAGCAAAGCTTACAAAATCACTTCACCACACATGACCCAGCTTTATCCTGCAGGATCCTAGATTCAACTTGGTGAGACAATTTTTCTGGAATCTCATGCTTCCAAAACCCTTATCTGAACTTTGCCAAAACTCATGCGTACTTTTGTTCTCTTTCTTGCAATATGTGAACTGTGAAGGCCACATGTTGCTGCTGCTGCTGCTGTTAAACCTCAGCTAGTGTGTCACACTGAAGGTTTCTATTGCTCTTGGACTTCAACACATTGATTAGCAAAAGCTACAGCAGTCAGTTAGGCATCAGGTCAAAACTCAAAACCAGCTTTCCACAATCCATCCCTGAGACAATTGTCTTCTTATCTGCCAGATTTTTTCTTTGTTCAAGATATTGAAATCCTGCCCACCCTCACACTAGGAGTCCTGGAAAAGAAAAGAAGAAACAAGCACACAAGAAATCTTGAAAAGAGTAAGAGAAAGGGAAAATGGAAGTCTAAGGAGGAGGAGCTTCCAACAAAAAGGAGTAAGGCAACCAACGCCTGTATCGCTTGCTGCAGCAGAACGCCTTTGACCACCTGTGGGAGAGTAACCAAGTTGCGCTGCTCCTCCTCCTGCACGGAGTGCAAGCGGAAAGGCTCCAGAGCCGGCGGCATCATCATCATCATCATCATCATGTGATACATCCCAGCGTACAGCCAGTACACTACCATCGGCAAGACGATTCCCAACACTACATCATCGCTCATCATGTGCAACACCTCCCACCATGCCGCCGCCGCCATCTTCTTCCACCACCTCGTTCACGTTAGACTTCCTCGCCGTCTCCTGTTTGTTCTTCACTTCCTGAGCACTGTGTCTTCCCCCGGATCTTGTCTCCTCCCCCAAGATCCTTCCTCTACTGGATTCTTCTTCCTCTTTCTCCTCGGTGACGACGTTCCTCGTCTTTTGCAATCCGTCGTTCTCTCCCTCACTGTCTCTTCTCCCTTCCTCTGCTTGATTCTTCCTCCTGCTCTACTATGATCTCTTCTTCGATCCAGAAGCTTGATTCTTCTTCTTGCTCTTCTATGATCCTTCCTTCCTCAGTTCTACGTTATTCGTCTCCTTCTTCTATTTCTACTTCCTCGAACACGTACCTGAATCCTCGAGCGCTCTGTTTGTATTTGCTGCAGCAAGTCGTGGCTCGAGCTTTGAATTTCCTCCCGGTGAATTCGTTGCTTATCCTTCGTTGCTCTAAGATGACTCTAATATTGATCCTTCCACAGATTCCTCAACGTTGTTATCAATCTCTCCCGGTACAA
>Ga0116229_10011181_pt1 | contig 13308 bp, 9 predicted proteins | sample S1TSphgellanicum_3_FD_87313 | JGI IMG/M metagenome (GOLD analysis project Ga0116229, IMG submission 87313) | Host-associated microbial communities from peat moss isolated from Minnesota, USA - S1T2_Fc - Sphagnum magellanicum MG | ecosystem: Host-associated > Plants > Peat moss > Unclassified...
CACTGGGCGAGGGAGTATGGACCAGTGTGAAGACATGTGAGCCGCAAGGAAAGCAACATTTGGGGCAGAAGGGTCACTCACAGCATTTGTAAGGGCATCAGCAGGAAATTACAAATTACTATGATGCAACAGAAAAAACATCATCCATCTGATATCCAAAGCAATGGCAACTCTGTGCTCCAAGGACAGCAACAGCAACAATGTGACTCCTGAAAACAGAACCTTGCATGCAAGCCAGAGTGATGAAAGGCTGAAGCATCAAATGGTTGAGAGGCACTCTCAAAAGAAAATGCCTAGCTATTTATTACAATCATGTTGTTTTTGAAAACCTCAAAAATTCCCAAAACCCACAAAGCAAGCAAACAACAATTGTAGGTATGCCAGGATTACATCACACATACTTCAAGCAAGCAACAATGGGTGAAAATTGAATGCAATCTAATGGAACATGAACAGGAATGAAGGTCAGATGATGAACAATCTTACAAGGAAGCTTGGAAGCATTGCCAACTTCCTTGGAGTTCACCTTGAGACAAAAACTCCAAGCATGTCCATCATCAAACAACTTCAAATTTTGTAAACTCAATCCTTACCAATTTTTCTAGTAAGCTTTGGTACAATGTAAAGACACTGAAAAGGTGTTTCATAGAGATGCAACATTCTACTCTCCAGTCTAGGGCAATTGTTTCATACATAGTAGATAGCAAAAAGTTGTCTAAAGAGAAGATACAAGACTAGAATTGCACCATATTTGCAAAGGTTTTTTACTCAAGATATGGAGCTAGATCCTCCAGAGTACAACAACAACAATATTCTCCTTAATGAAAGTTTTCTCTCTGCACCTGATCAATATAATGGAAATATGAAAAGCAGTAACACTACAACATACCTAATAACATTTCAAACTCTAGTGTAGCACTAAACAAAAACACAAACACCAACAACACATATAAGCAAAGCAATGTGAAACAAAGAGATTGAAAGCAAAAGTTAGAAAACCAAGTCATGAGACAACTTATAAACATGATGGCTGCTTGACATTGTAGAACTTCATAAAACACAAGCTAAAGAAATACATTGGTTGTAGCCGACTTCCCCACACCTAGGTGTTGGCCCTTTTACACAAATGAACTTCATGATTTCTTGCACCACAACAATTTGAAATATTCAAATTGCGGTTACCATGAAACATTTCCTTCAATATTATAATTCTTTCAGCAAATGGTAACAATTATTAATAACAAATATGACACTTAAATCTTAAGGCCACTACTACTAATCTTACTATGAGCAGTTAAAAATTGAAAGTGTGAACCCCAAATTTGTTCACTTCTTGAGGTTTGTTCCAAGCAAAATGATTTCTGTAACAGATGAAAAGGAATCTATCTGTACAGTTAGGGGGAGTTCAACCTCAATTGTGCACGATTTAGCATGACCTACAACTCAGTTGCCACACCAACTCCTTCGGTCCATCTCCAACCACAATTGCAAGTGAGCAATATGCACCCCCAGTTGAGTTCACTTGTCTCCAACTTGACCTCTTGGTTTGAACTAGAATGTTAAGTCAAGTCCACATGAACCACACCATAGATCCACATCCACTCTTGGTCTGGCTTTGTTAAGAGGGCACATTCAACTAGTATGATAGCTATGAAATACAGCAGCAACATGGCTGTTGAGTAGTTGGCATTGGATTACTCTGCTCCTCCTCTGGGTCTTTTCTGGTGACGTATCCACCTAGCCATCATTTCATAGTGTAGTTGAATGGCATGTTACATGACATAAAATGTTTTTGCACTTTATTAGTAGCATTTAATACCCTAGCATATTTGGGTACAAGGCAATGTAAAGGCCCAGCTTTTTGGTGTAATGTGGTATTCAAAATGTCAACTAATTAGGTTTTTATGCCCAATAAGGCCCTTGGAGTTGGCCATTTTTCAAATTTAGGCCCCAAACTTAGTTCCCACCTCACAGCAAGCCCTTGTTTGAGGAATGCCCCACTCTATAGGTCTTATCCTACTAGACATAAAAACTTGTTGATTTTTGGGCTTTGTTCTTTAGGACAATTGTGGGGCACAATTTTTCTTGGTTTTGAGCGTTGCCCATTGGGGGGTGGGGTGCGGTGGGGGGGGGACGACTCAGAAAGTTTGTTTTATTTCATTGGACCCCAAACCCTGGATCCTCATCTAAAGTGGCCTAATTAAAATCCCCATTTCGGGCATTTCCATTGTAAGCTCATTACACCCGGGTAGCAAGCTTATAATGGGAATGCAGATCAGTACAGCCTGAATCGAAGAAGCCAAGTAGAAAGGACTTAAGACGTTGTGTAACATCGTAATAAGACCTATCCATCCACCAGTGTTCGTCAAGTGTATAAGAAAGGAAATAATAAGGAGGTGTTGACGAAATTTGATATACCTCCGATCATTCTTCCACATAAGTAAAGAGTGGCTTCTTTCGGAATGTTGTAATCCCCCACAGTAGCTTCTTTCAGAATGTCGTAATCCTCCACAGTCAACTTGTCATACAAATTTCTGCCACGGAAAACCAATTGCTGCGAAACAAGAGGGATACCTTCTTTCTCCTGGATCTTAGCCTTGACATTGGTGATGGTGTCAGAGCTCTCCACCTCAAGCGTGATGACAATACCTGTCTTGGTGTTCTTAACGAAGATCTGCATAATTGAAAAATCCTTCTAAAAAAATACCACTGTAAACTAATTTGTCCCACAAAAGAAACCAAGCCACAGAACTAGTAAGCAAAAGGGATATAACATTAAACTGTGCATAAAGTGTATACACATTCTACATCATGTAACTTGACATCTTGCAACTACACTATAAAATGATGCCCAAAATACCCTTATGAAGTCAGACCAGACCCAAGTGGGCAACCACAAAAGGAACTATACAACACGAACGGGTTTAGGATCAAAACTATGTATGATTGCTACATAGCTATGAAATCTATGTTCTTGGTTGTAAAATTATCCTTTCACCTTTCTATTGGCTATGCAAGCCTCACCATTCTCCTACCATGAATTACACACAAACAACACCAAAACTATTCAAAGCCAAAAGCTTTTCAAAATAAAAACTTCAATTCTCACAGACTTTGTATTTATACCATAACTTTGTACAAATGAAAGTGTTTCTCAAGGTCACAAACACCTCCTTATATATTAACCAACAGAAAATTAATCAAGAAACTTCTTAAAACTTATCCACCACATGGTTCATCAAATAATCGAAAGGAAACAAAATCACATGGTTCGCCATGTGAACCCACAATTAATCACAAGAAAAAACAACATCACATGGTGCACATGACATATGTCAATGCACCATGACCAAATTATGGAATCCTACCCCCAATTTACCCCATTAAATAATTACCTAAGTAATTGTGTAATCAAGTTATTCATCAAGTTACAAAACCACCAAACCAACGTAATCCAAGATCACCCATCTAACACTGATGTTGTTGTTGTATTTCATAAATGCCATACTTGTTGACTATGTTTTTTTAACAAAGCCAGACTAAAAATGGATGTGGAATTATTGGGTGGTTCACATGGACTTGATATTGTAATCAAACCAAGAGGTTGAGTTAGAGATAAGTGAAGTTCGAGGCTAACCTGTTCGTGCATATTGTTCATTTCCAATTGAGGTTAGAGTTGGACCAAGGAGACTAAGATGTGGAAATTTAGTTGCAGTTCTAACTAAATCAAGGACAATTGAGCTCAAAATCTCCCCAACCCTAGAGCCAAATCCCTTCTCATGATCATTTATCATTGAATTAGTTTCGCTTAGCAAAAGATCAAAAAGTCAACAAATTTGGGTTTCACACTTTGAAATTTACCCAGTCATAGTAAGATTTGTAATAGTTGCCTTACTATTTACATACCATACATGCTATTAAATAATTGGAACCTTTTGCTTAAATAATTATAATATTGAAGGAAATGTGGTATGGCAACCACTGTTTTTTTTTTCAATTTTGTGATGATGCTCAAATGGTTATAGTCCATAATTGTGTTTAGCCAAGTTTGGCAAAATTCAAAATATGAAACCAAAAAATTTCAAACACATTTTCAAATTATAGGCAATAGTTCTGATTTTTGTTGCATTTTTTGAAATTTTGTTGGGTTTTTCTCAAATTTTTTCAAAATTTGATGAATTTGAAAGAAAATATTTTTTAAAGAAAATATTTCTCACAAAATGGTGAGAATTTGCCACCAAAAAAACTATTATCAACCCCAATTTGAATATTTCAAATTATTTTGCTGTAAAAACTTATAAATATCCTTTGTAGAAGGAGCCAATGTAACCAAAAACTTGACAATATACAGCTTGTGATTTCACATTACAAAAATAAAAAAGCTCAAATCATTTTTTCATTGAAGAATAATCCATGATGCTAGTATTATTATTAACCTTGAACAATATACTCACACAAAACCTACATTTCCTATTGCTTTATAGTTAGATTAAATCACTTCATATTCTCGAATTCACTTTCTTGAGTTATCATGATTTCCTTCATGGAATCTCAACTCAACATCCTATAACCCAAGCCCTATAGAAATCACAAATTCAACAATATGCTCTTTTGAATTCCCACATCCTAAAAGCCAAGCCTTGACAAGTGGGAGATCATTCGCTTGAAGACTCAAATTTGCAAGATTCATATTATTAGTTCACACATGATATCTGAAAGAAACAAAAATTCACTTGAAGCACCTATGCATATAAATACTCGTTTCTTTTTACAAACATACTTCTATAACCTCACGAAACTACCCTAACTCCTCGAGTATACTAAACCATTCCAAACCCACTCCTTCAAATCTCTTAATAATAATCATCATCTCCATATGGATCTTATTACCATGCATTCAAATGACTTAGTTAATTTTGCACCTTGTTTTGTTTCTTCATGGGCAATGGAGATTTTGGAGAATTCAAACATAATGGTAATAGAGGATGAATGAACATCCTTCTCACACACCATCTTCACTAAATCTAAAACATAGAAATAAAAAAACTTATTTTGATAATATACTTTGAAGATTTTGCTAGATAGTTGAACAACCATGCTTTAAATCTTTGTTATAGCTCTCCCAACATGCCTCATTAAAATCCACTTAACAAATCACCATTTTTCCATTTTCCTTCTCCATCAAGAGCAAGATTCCTCAAGAAGTAAACATCAACCAAGCACATCACACATGAAACATTGACAACCTAATAAAAGCCACCTCACCATTCATCAACATTGCCATTGTCGTCGAAACTTGCAAAATATTAACACAACAAACAAACAATGTTGAAAAAAGGAAACCTAATTCATTTTGTTGTTCATTCCAACTCCTATCCATAATGACCAGACAAAAGAAACGTCATTTTTGATTTCTTCATCCTTCATCCATCAATATTTCATTTTAGGTTACACTAACACATGTGGTGTAGAGAAGTTGGCTACAACCAATGTATTTTTTTTAGCTTACAAGGTCAACATTCCCTAATTCTCAAGTTATTATTGATGGTGTACATTTTCAAATTGTTAAATCTACATTGTTATTTCAACAAAATGTTGAATCTAATTCACCTTACGCATTGCTCCAATTAGCTTCAAGTTGCCCACAAATTAAAAAACTTCTCAATCGTTCAAAGCTTTCATATTTTTCTAGGTTGCCCAACTTTTGCCCTATAAATCAAATTATTCATAGTTTTATTTTTGTTTTTTCTAGATGTTGCATGTGCCTCACACCCCCCCTCCCCCCCCGCCCCCTTCAATTTATCTCTTCATTGCTTTTCTTTTATTCAATGGGTCCTTGAACCTTGAAAAAAACACTTTCAAAATTCAAATTACCCTTTAAATTATGTTTTGAACACATTGAAAACAAATTGAAAGGTTTTGATTTGAATTTTTTTCTTTTTTAATCCTTTTTCATGAGTGATGTGGATTCTAAACCATTCTTCATGGGATGGAAGTCCATCCATGAAAATTTCTTGAAATCTCACAATCAAAAAAAGTTCATTGAAGAATAATACAATATATATATTTTATTTCATCATGAATAAATTACATTTCATGAATGCAATAAATTGATACATTGGATTTCTTGGACAAACCTTATTTCACCTTGACATTTGATGAGTTTTCTGGATTGACTTTCATCCCATTAAAATGGCATAAAATCCACATAAATCACAAAAAAAGATTTAAAAACATGAATTTTAAAATTAGAACCTTTTGATTTGCTCTCAATATGTTCAAAAAATAATTTTGAAGGTAGTTTCGATTTTGAAATAGTTCCTTTCAAGGTTCAAAGACCCAACAAGTTATAAAATTTATCATTAATAGAAATAAACCAAAATGTAACTATTCCATTTGCAACCACATGTGACTTGTAGTTGTGTGTGACTAAGTTTGAGAGTACTTGCAATTATAGAATCCAATTTCAACTAATTTTCTCATTGTTATAATTAAGATGCAATTATTGAAATTTTCATGCTATTGATTGCATGGTTTTTAAATCTATTTTTACACATGAATTAGTTGACATGTCCCATTAGTTGCAATATTCATCAAATTAGTTGCATCTTAAGGGTATTCTACAATGACTTAAAAGTGTATTTTTATGTATGTTTTAAAATTATATTTAAGATATGTTATCATAAAAAATATATTTGTGTGTATATTTATTATGCATACGTATGTATATTCTTTATGTCACGACTCTGAAAATTAATCTTTGAACTCTGAAATTTGTTATTGAAATCTGATAATTGTATTTGAATCTAAAAATTGAAATTTAAAATTAAAAAATTGCTATGTGAATTTGAAATTTCTTATTTTCATTCTGAATAACTTTAATTAAATTCAAAGAAACTATTTAAGTCTGAAAAATGTTATTCCAGTTTCGAAACATTTTATTTGAATATAAAAATGAATATTTCAACCCTGAAAATTCGTATTCAAATCTGAAAATTGATATTTCATTTCTGAATATTCTCATTCGATTCTAAAAATAATATTTGAATTTTTAAAAAATTACTTGAAATTGTAAAAAAAGAAATTTGAATTTCAAGTTTTTAATATGAATTCTTAAAATCATGACTTGTATTTTAAAATATATTTTTGAGTCTGAATTATATTTCGAATTATGAAAATTTTATTTAAACATTCAAATCAATGTTTCAATACTGAAAATGCCTACTGGAATTCTTTTTTAAATTATTGAATTAAAAATTATTATTTGAATTTGAAATTTGATATTTTAATTCTAAGAAAATTTATTGGAATTCTTTTTTTAGTTATTTGAATTTCAAAACAAACTATTTGAATCTGAAAATTGCTATTTCAGTTATTTAAAAAATTATATCAATATGAATTTTTTATTTAAATTCAAAAAGCTTATTTGATTTAAAATTTGATATTTGAATTCTAAAGTAATATTTTTAACTCCGAAAATTAATATTTCAATTCTGAAATTTGAATTCTTGAAGTTTGAATTATTATTTTGGATTCTGAAAATTACTATATCAGTGTAGAAAATTATTAATTGTGTCTTGAAATGGACAATTCAATTTTGAATACTTATATTGGAATCCGCAGTTTATTATTTAAATTCAAAAGACTTATTCGATCTAAAAACTGATATTTGAATTCAGAATTATTATTTTGGAATCAAAAATTAATATTTCAATTCAGAAATATATTGATTGAGTTTTAAAAGTTTTTCTCACTAGTGTTATTCAGTATAAACCACTTTTATAACTAATTATAAATGTGTGTATTTATTAATTATAAGTTTGACTAAATAATTCTTCTTACAACATACTTTCTTATATTATATAAATTATATTTTTATACTAAAAAAACAGTGAAAAAAATCAAAAATGAAGAAATGAACAACCTTGGACCTTAGCTTACACTGTGGTTCTCCAAACCATGAGCTCTCCTTTAAACTGTACTTTGTCCAGACCAATTGGTTTTCCCTCGGAAATGATGCCATTTAGGATAAATCATAATTTGATTTGTCTGGGTCCTGAACCCTTCTCTAAAGGCCTTGGACCGATTAAAAACTCTTGACTAATAGGAATGCTCGATTTCATTGGACTGTGCTCCTTGGACCCTTGTCTAAACTGGCCCTAACACAAATGTGAAAAGACTTCATCTCACTGCTGGTGTGATATTATTATTTTCTAAACAGTGGTATTAGAAAGACCATAGGCATGTGTGGTGGACAATATTGCAAAGTGGTCTTGGCTCGGAAATACACTGGTATTTTAGGGACTTGTATTTGAGGGTTACATGCTAGATTGGAAGAGCATTTTGTGAGAAATATTTTTGAAAAGAACATTCGGTCACAAATTCATTAATAGTTTTGAAAACAAAATTGCCAAAAAATCACAAAAAATTCCAATAAATCCACATAAATTATCACAATTGCTTACAATATGAAGGGTGCTGAAGATTTTATATTTTTATATTTTGAATTTCATCAAACATAGCTAGCCAAATATAGTTACAGACTATCACCACTTGAGCAACATCACAAAATTGAAAAAAAAACACTGGTTGCCATACCACGTTTCCTTCAATATTACAATTATCTCAACAAAAGGTGCGAATTATTAGTAGCATGTATGATATGTAAGTCATAAGGTCACTATTATTAATCTTACTACGACTGGTGGGTTTAGTTTTGAGAGTGTGAACCCCAATTTGTTCAATTCTTGATGTTTTTGCCAGGTAGAACCAATTCCATCACAGATGAGAAGGGATCTATCTCTATGGTTGGGGGGATTTTGAGTTTAATTGTGCATGATTTAGCCCCAACTGCAACTCACTCTCCACACCTCAGTCTCCTTGGTCTAACTCCAACCTCAATTGGAAATGAACAATGTGCACGCCCTGTCCAGGCTCCAACTTTAGTTGTCTCCAACTCTACCTCTTGGTTTCACTACAATATAAAGTCCACGTGAACCACACCATAATTCCACATCCACTCTTCGTCCACATTTGTAAAGAGGGCATGTTGAGCAAGTAAGGCATCTATGAAATACAACAGCAACGTCAGCGCTGACAAGATGGTACTGGACTAAGCTGCGCTGGTGGCTCCTCTGGTGGGTCTGATCGCACCGCACTGCTCGTGGGTCCTTTCATAGTGTAGTTGAATGACATGTACATGATATGAAACATGTTCGCACTTTGTTAGTAGGGTTTAATGTTGTCTCATTTTTGGGTCCAAGGAAATGTAAAGCCCTAGCTTTTGGGTCTAATGTTGGACTAGAAATGTCGACGATAAGGTCTGTATGCTGAATTTTCCTTGAATTTCAACTGGAATCACAATCTCTGGAAACAGTGCTCAAATAGGGAAGAAGCTATGATCTTGACTTAGACGTTGGGTAACATAATAATTAGACCTATCCTCCAATGCTCATCAAATGTACTAGAAAGGATACTGTGAATAGTCATTGGGAAACTATTAATGTGTTGATGAAATTTTGCTCATTCTCATTGAAGCTTTGGATCTGGAAGTTTTTGGCTCATGGTCCATGATGAAACTCCTTTCAGGTTCTTCCTTTGCTTTCTCAGTTGGCAGATTCATGATCAGATGAGCATTTCCCAACTCCAACCTGTTTGGATGAGCAAACCTGTTTGTTATCTTAGATGCTTTGAATGCTGCTTCTCCTGAATAGCATTAGAGTATAGTGGTCTCTCTCCAAATCCTGAATTTCCTTTCTTCTTTCTCATCTGCTTTAGCCCTTCTCCAGCAATTCAATCTCTCACCCCTAACCACATTTGCTCTGTCCATTGCAAGAAATGCAGCTGGGTATTCCTTTTGTGCAGTGATGACAGATGTGAATCATGCTGTTCTTAATGGCCCTCCCAGTCCCCTTCTGCATCTGACATTTCCCATTCCTTGGTCCCAATTCTAAGGGAACCAGGGATGGATGTATCAATTTCAGCAGGCAGACCCTCAAGGTTGGCAGTTCCTTGGCAGTGGATGCTCAGACATGAAATCTGCATGCTGGAAGACCAGTGCTCTTCCAATCTAGAATGTAAACCGCAAATGCAAGTCCCCCAAATACCACTACATTTTCAAGCCAAGACCACTTTCCAATAGCTCTCTCACACTCAAATGCCTATGGTCTTCTGCAGAACCAAGCCTCTCAAGCAAAGCAGGGAGGACTGATACCTCACAAGGAATATATATGTATATATATATGAAATTGAAGAGAAATCTCCGCAATAACAATTTGAAAGTAACATGACAAAGAGTGCTGCCATAACCTTGTGACAGTTGCTTACAAAGCATCAAACCATCAGTTTCATCGTGGATAGCAGTGATGAGCTGCCATGACTGGGCACTTACTTCATCAGCTCCCAACAATGGGTGTAGATAAAAGTATAATATTCAGCCCAAACTCGTAGGAAAATCATTATATAAACATCTATGTCCTGAGTTTCTGTTGCACTCCTGGAAGCAATGGGATGACTTGGTCATGATTTTCGCTAGCACTCAAGAGATGCAGCTAATTAGAAAGGTCAAGAGTATCATCATCCAAGCTGCAACAAGCTTGTATGGATAAACTTCATTTCATTCTAGAGAGGCCTGCATAGAGGTTAATGGTTGGGGTCTGATGCAGGCTGAACATATCCTAGAGCACACTGGACTGGTGACAAATTGGATGCAGAACATCTGCTAAAGCTACTGGAAGAGATAGCAGTCATGAGCTGCCATGACTATGCACTGACTTCATCAAGGAAGCTGAATTTTCTTACCAAGTTCCCATGCAAGAATGTGGTCAGCCCCATCACAGCCAGGAGCAGTTAGAGGTATCTATTCAGCATCATTACATGAAGGTAGTTAATTAACTAACAATGAAATATAAATGATGCAAAATCCATAAAAGATGAGTGGTTAGCTACAAGGATGAACATCTATTTTTCGCCAGGGTGGGAAGTGAGGCTCCATTCTATCAGAACCAATGATTGCTGCATGAGCCAGAATACATGTGCCAATGGTTACAATGGTTGCCACAAAGATAGATATCACATACCATGGTCTGGGACAAAACTTCTGACAAAATTGAGTATTTTGGCAATTTCTGGAATTGCAGTGCTGGTTGATGCCTTGTGCAATTTGATGAATAGATTGTGATTGACACTGAAACCACAACCCTCTGGTTAAGCTGTTCCACGCTGGACACACATCTGTTTCATTGCCAAGAAACTTGACAATGACACCGTATTTAGTCAGTAGTTTCACATCCTCTGACCCACTGATGAGGTTTTTCATGAGCTGTAGGTAGGCTGAAAATTCACAGAGGTATGGCAACAAACACAAGGTTGGCTTCAACTTTGCCAGATCCTCCATCATCTTCTTGAAGTCCTGCATTCAACAGAAAGATGGTTGCCATACAAAACTATTTCACAAAATTTACTTTCATAACGATGTTTCGACCTGATGTTTTATCTGTCCTGATATATATTTTGTATATGGCCTTCATTACATGAACGATAACTTGCACATGCATGTTCCCTTTATGTATCTGTAGCCAGACTCTGGATTTGTCCTAGATATGGAAGATGAAGATCACAACTACCTATCAGCACATTGAAAACATTTTGCATGTGGTGCCTGGCTGGATATGGATCTGACTTGGACGATTGCAAAAAACTCACATTTGGGTTCATTACGCTTAACCACTTCATTCTGAGTCTTGAGAAATTGACCCAAGACCATTTATGCAGGTCACCACATTATTTTTGTGGGTGACAAGCACTCCTTTTGGCTCTCCCATCGTACCATTGGTGTACATAATCATGGAGATGTCATGTCTAGATGGAGGTGTTAGGTCCACAGAATTCTCCTTTTCCCTGAATAATGCACTTGCCCCATAACTAAGTACTACTTATCGCTGCTACCTTATGCTATACACTTACATGCCTCAACCAAAAATTTCACAGATTTGAAGAAAACTTGTAGATCTTGCTTGAAAAGTCAACAGTACATAGCAATGCCAACCACGCCCTTGACCACAGAGAGCGCTCCTGAAGCTTTACCAGTATCAGAATTAATGTCCATCTCAAGACATGAAAGAACAAGAAGCTGCATCATCTGTAGCTATATAGACCAGCAGATGAAAACTCAAGCCATTAGACTCGATGGAAGCTATCCTAACTGACAACACATCAGTTGCAGAAACTCCAGCTCCCAGGAGTACAATGTAACACCAGCTGCCTCAGCTGCAGTTTTCTGATTACCTGTGACACTTGCGAAGGTTGCAATAGCTGCACCCAGGCACACACAGCCCAATAGTAAAAATGGGCCCTAAATACTCCTAAAGTTCACAATGAGCCCCTAATTGACTCTACTGTAACCGACTGAAAAGGCAGTCTGTATCTGGTTCCAACTTCAAGACAGCATTAATGAAACTGTACATAAAACCAGCAGCTTATCGGGTCAAAGATGAAGATCAATTGCATCACCTTCTGTTCACCATTATAACTTATTTTAAAGATGTTATGTGCACTTGGGTCAGGAGAGAATAATCTGTCAAAATCAATAATCAGCATGCTTAAAAAAAGACTAAAAATTTGATGTCTATTCACATTGGGCTTGCATTTGACAAGTTCTATGAGTAGGCACAGAAAGGACTGTAAAGAGCTGCATGTGCGATGGAATGATAATGCTCATACTTTCACAAACCATTGAACATGTACAAGCAATCAGTATGTCAACTTGATGATGCTAAGAGTTGGGCAGATAAACAAACACAACCCAAAAAAAAAAGTGTCCAAAAAGTCCAGCGACTTCACATTTATGAACCAACAAGACACCACAAGACTACATGTGGACTGCCTAGTCTGCAAAAATAGTTAGAAACAGCACAGGCAGAATGAAAGATGGGCAAAAAGAAATCAGAACAGCAGCAAACTATTAATACCAGAGGGAGCTTGGTGCCTTGTGCAAAAGCTACAGAAACCTCAGCACGATCCACAATAAACTCCACTGCTTCAGTGCCTTCAATGCACCAACAAGAAGAACAATCAGTTCAAAAGTGGTCTCCAATTCCTGAAAGCTTGATGCGACTGAAATTACAAAAGAGCCTGTTTTGAGGATGTTTTACATCTGGCAATGGTAGACCAGCTGAGAAAGAAGAGGAACACTGACATTGGTGTGGCTGTAACAAGAGCGGTTGTTTGGTAGGTAAGTCTGTGACTGATACTATTTCCAAAACTAAGAATAGAGAAAGTCATTTACCAAGAGTGTTGTAGCGAGGAACA
>Ga0116229_10011183_pt1 | contig 13305 bp, 8 predicted proteins | sample S1TSphgellanicum_3_FD_87313 | JGI IMG/M metagenome (GOLD analysis project Ga0116229, IMG submission 87313) | Host-associated microbial communities from peat moss isolated from Minnesota, USA - S1T2_Fc - Sphagnum magellanicum MG | ecosystem: Host-associated > Plants > Peat moss > Unclassified...
AAAAAAAGGGCCGGGAGTCAAAGTGCTAATTTGACTCCTAACCATTAAAAGTCGAGAATCGCCTTAAATTACATGTGTGTAGGAAGTGCGCCACATATCTTGGAAAGCTTTCGAAAATGGCTATAATTTTTCTTGAGACATCATCTCAATTGGAGGTCTACACAAGAAGTTATGAGCATCCAAAATAGTAAGAGTCTTAATTTCGAAAATTTCAAAATTCTTAATTTAAAAATCCCAAGAAAAATAACATTTGGGTGTAGCCCTTGTGGCAAGCCATAACAAATACTATAAGGGGGAGGTGTGACTTCACCCAAGTTCGAGCTATGGTGAGTTTTGAAAGTCCATGTATGCCCATGGTTCTTCTGTGCACCAAAAATGCTCTAACTATGCATTAACCAACTTGTTGTTTGGTTTGTGTAAATCGATATAAATAATTGACCCGCTTGTCACTCGTCCTAATCCCCATCCCAAAGTTTTAACATGCCCCTCTTGCCCCAAAAATGATGCAAACTAAAAAACAAACCCCAACTCCTTTTTCTTTCAATGTTTTCACTTTGAGTCTTGCATTTGAGTTTTTCAAGGAGTTTGGGGGTGCATCATCAAAGTTTTCTAAGTTCAAAAATAGAATTAATGGTTCTTACTAGTGATTTTTTGGTTATAATTTTTATGTGTAAAGTAACACCATAGCCCAAATGTGTTATTGCATGGTGTAAAACTTGCTTGATGAAGGCCTATGAAAGTTCAATGAAGGTTCAATGAAAATGGGAATCCTTGACAAGGAACATAATCTTGATGAAAATTTGGAACCTCCCTTCCCTCCTCGCAGATGGGAAGGAAATCTTGTTTTATAAAACCCATTCAATGTAATGTTAAAAATATGGCCAAAGGCTTTATGTATAGGAAAAGGGTCTAAAAATAGAACCTTCCCAATTTGAAATCCCAACATGAGGCTAGTAGGCCAAAAGAATGGGTCAAAGATTTGGAACCCTTCCTTTACATAAATACCAACATTGATTTTCTATTTGTTTCCTTATATAGCTAAAGACAAAACCTCATAAAATGTGAAAAACGATGCAAATTTGCAAAAGATAAATTACTAAGTTTGAAAATTATACCTTCCAAAATGTGGAAGGCTTAATACAAAATCTAGATAAAATGATCGTCAAGTTTTGATGACAAGTGCCTACCCAGTGCCTACTTTAGTACCTTTTTGAAGTTAAGGGCATCCTTACCCCTAGTGAAAATGTGTGCATGTGAATGAGAACAGGGTGTTTGTTAGTAAAATCATTTTTTACCTAACAGTAAATATTGCAAAGAATACTGATTTTTTTTTCAAAATTGTTGTGTACCAAAATAGCAATGTATCAATGCATCATATTCCATGATGGATCCAGGATTATGTTATCATGCATCATGGCATATCATCAACATTAAACCTATGATACATATGTATTGTGTAAAGAAAGGTGGGGAAATTTTCAAAATGACTACATGGATAATAAACTTTATGGATAAACATTTAAATTTTTGTTTATTATACTATAATTTGTAATTTATCAAAAAATATCAATACATTAAAATTTCAAAATACATGGATAAGATATTATCACATTTCCAAGTTTATGGTTAAGGTAAAATAATTGTTAATTTCGTACCAAACCACCAATGACACATGGTGTGAACAATATGTTAAATGTATTATTAATATTTCACACTTGAAAAATAAATGGCTACATATGAAAACTTGACACCTAGTATACATTTAACACCATGTTTTGATCATAACTAACTATAATTTATCATATCTTTTCTATACACCAAGGATTTATTGATACATTAAAGATTTGTTCAAACATTAAGGATTTTTCAAACCATCTAAACATAGAAAGACAAGAATTTTTTCAAAATAGATGGACAAGAGTTTGCCACATTTTCAAGTTTATAGGTAAGGTAAAACAATTGTTAATTTAGTAAAAAACCATTAGTTTACTATCAACACATGATGTGAGCAATACATTGAATGTATTATTAATATATTTTCCTACTTGAAAAATAAACCCTACATATGAAAATTTGACACCTAATATACATTTACCATCATTTTTTTAATTTTACCTAACTATTATTAACCATATGTTATTGGAACATTAAAATTTTATTGATACATTAATGATTTATTGATGCACTAAAAATCTTTTGACACACTAAAGTTTCTTCAACTTGTTTAAATATAAAAATAGACAAAAAATATCAAAATAGATGGACAAGAGGTTGTCACATTTCAGGTTTATGGGTAAAATAAAACAATTGTTAAAATAATAAAAACCATTCATCTACTTTCAAGATGTGATGTGAACAATACATTGAGTGTTTTATAAACATATTTTCACATGAAAAATAAACCTTACATATGAAAATTTGACACTTAATATACATTTTCTATTTTTTTTTAAATTATAACTAACTATTAATAACCATATGTTATCAATACACTGAAAATTTATTGATACATTAATGATCTATTAATACACCAAAGATCTTTTGATACATTAAGGTTTTTTCAACTCATTTAAACATAAACGTAGGAAAGTTTTCTAAATAGATGGACAAGAGATTGCCACATTTCCAAGTTTATGGGTAAGGTAAAACAACTATTAATTAAATAAAAAACCATTCATCTACTAGATCAAGATGTGATGTGAAGAATACATTGAATGTATTAGAAACATATTTTCACATTTGAGAAATAAACCTTACATATGAAAATTTGACACCTAGTACACATTACCATCAATTTTTTGATTATAACTAACTAATTAATTTAGTAAAAAACCATTAATCTACTAGACCAAGATATGATGTGAGGAATACATTGAATATATTAGAAACATATTTTCACATTTGAAAAATAAACCTTACATATGAAAATTTGACACCTAGTATACATTTACCATCAATTTTTTGATTATAACCAACGAACATTCACCATACACTAAAAAAATTATTAACACATTAATCATTTGTTGATACGTTAAGGTTTTTTTCAACTTATTTAAATTTAAAAAGAGCATGATTTTTTTCAAAATAGATGGACAAGAGGTTGCCACATTTCCAAGTTTATGGGTAAGTTAAAAAAATGGTTAATTTAGTAAACAATCATTAATCTAATGTCAATATGTGATGTGAGCAATATATGGAGTGTATTACAAACATATTTTGACGCTTGAAAAATAAACCTTACATATGAAAATTTGACAACTAGTATGCATTTACCATCAATGTTTTGATTATAACTAACTATTATTAACCATATGTTAATACATTAATGATCTAGTGATACACTAAAGATCTTTTGGTACAGTAAGGATTTTTTGACTCATCTAAACATAAAAATGGTGGGAAATTTTTCAAAAAAAATAGACAAGAGGTTGCCACATTTTGAAGTGTATGGATGAATTAATTAATTAATTAATTAAAAATGCACCATTATGCTACTAACATGTGGTGTGAGCAATACATTGAGTGTATTATTAATATTTGACACTTGAGAAAGAAATCTCTTCATATGGGGAGAAATTGACATGTGTAACACATTTCTAACCACTTTTTTATTTTAATTAGTTGATGTTTGCATTTTTTAGTCTATTATAAATATTTGTTGAACTTTCAATGAAGATTATTTTACAAATTAGGGTCTTGGGTCACATTTGTCAAGCTTTCGCATATCAAATGACATGAATTTCCTCTTCACATGATTTTATTGTGTTATTCCAAGGGTGTTTTGGAACACATTTTCGACATTTTTACAAATTTTTCACATGTCATTGTGACCTAATTTAATGTAAATGAAAGATTTATTATGTTTTTAACATTTATGTTGATTATCACAAATTTGAATGTAAGGTGCATAAAAACTAATATCTTCTACGATAGTTTTTACAAGCATAGAGGGGAGGTTGTTGCATTTGTACGAACATGGCCATCAAGTTGAATTGTAGGCATTAGAAAATGTAGTTCAAACACCACCATATGGGCTTTTTGATCATGAAGATTTGTTGTGAGAAGTTGTCAATTGACACATTGAGATGCAACAAGGCCTTCGCCTTGTTGAGGTTATATTCATCCCCATAATTTGAATGTTTGATTTCATAATTGGCAAAGAAGGTCAAGATGGTGGATGATGTCGATTTCTTTGCAAAAAATGCATCATCCATTTTGACAATGATTTGCAACAACCATGAATAAATAATGCTTATGAGTTTTCAAGGTTCAAATTTTAACTTCTATTAGATTTCAAGATTTGTATACATATTATACATGTATAGATGTGATGTTCATCATCTAATGAATTAATTTTATCATTCTTTAAACATGAAATATGCGACTAATTATTTGTTTAGTAATGTAATTTATGTTCATAGGTAGCATTAAATTAGTTGACATGACTATTCGTAGGTAGCAATGTCAATATGGTCCCAATGATCTCACAAATGTTGTCAATGACATTACACAAAACAACAATGCAACCCCCAAAAAAATAGACATCAATGGAATAGTAATCCTATCAAGGACTTGCCACAAGGGTACACAAGATTTTAGGAAAAAATGGGGTGGTTCTATAAATAAAGGACGTAGAACTAAATTCACCATTAAGACATTGTATCTGTTTAAGCATGCATCAAAGTTATGTTTCATTCAACAAAATCATGTTAATCAAAATGGTCTACATGTCCATGGGGACTTAAAGATGGGTGATAAATTTGCATTTGCTACTCGTTCATCACAAGGGATCAAGGATTTTGTGATGGAACAATTAAGGCTTGGACTCATAGTGTTTCAAATCATAGCAAAACATAGGCAACATGTGAAGAACATCATGTTAGGGACATGTGAATGAAATATAAACATGTTCCTCACTGAATAAGATGTTAGGGTGATGTTTGGGAAATTGATTCAAGAAACATACTAACTACATAAAAACAATGTGAAAATATGTGCATATGTGGGTTCAAAAAAACATTAATTTAATTTTTTACTATAAAAAAATTGGGGTAAAGGTGGACGGTGGTCTCATTGGGAAAACATGCCTTTCATCCTAAGCATCCAAACACCATGGCAAAGGGAGATGATGATTGAACATGGGGACCAAGGGGGTATTGCAGTTGATGCAACCTTTGGGGCAAATGAAAAAAAGGTGATACATTATGTTTAATACATAATATATGCACATGTGATCAAATACACTAGTATATATGTATTCTAATGCCATTGAAACATTGATAGGACAAATCAATGGACATAAAAAAATACATGTAGAAATTTGTAAATGTTAATAGATCATTCACTATATTTCTTGTCAATGTTCAACTAACATACCATTTTGCATTGATCTATTGTGAATTGTGGCAATTCCCCCTTTATACCATGATGGTGTTTACCAATGGCACAATGGCATTCATATAGCATATTGCATCACATCACAATTTTGGCAAGAGGACTTGACACCATGGATGCACACTTTGAATGAACACCAAGGTTTCAACACAATCTTGTTACCTTGTTCATCCAAGGTTTGATTATAGATTTTAATAACTTGATGGTGATTCAATCAAATCTTGTTGGACAAATATGCATGGCAATACAACACTCAAAGAAGTAAGCATCAAGTAGGTTTTTTGTATTATCATTGCATTCTTGTACAAGTTGTGGATTTTAGTCCAACCTTTGTAGGTGACATCAATTGCCTTCCCATCAATCATAATGGAAAGATTTATCGATTCAATATACATTTGACATCTTTGCAACTTGAAATAAATCAATAAAAGTTGTCAAATCAATACACTAAACATTGTGCAATAATGATACACTTTGTTACACTATATGTAACACAACCAAATATTATTTCCAAACAAGAAGGTGATACATTGAAACAAAAAAGTTTGATAACAAAACATGGAGATAGAATCATAGACTCAATTAAAAAGATAAAAATATGGAGGAACAAATATTACTAGGTGGTTGTGGTCATGTGGATGGATAACTTTTGCAAATTGGTGGAAAAAATAAATGTAAGTGCCATTGACCTAATAGCTATTAGCAACATGAAACTAACTGTGATAAGAATTGAGAAAGTGTGGGCAAGTATGTTGTAGACATGTAAATAATATTATCTATATGGTAGTACCCACCTACATACTCGGTCCTAGTTTCACCAAAATTGAGGACATAATGAGAAATCATTATGAAAACATTCAAAGGAAAAAAAAGGGGGGGGGGGAACCATTTTTTTTTCCTACTTATCCCATACCCTTTTGAATCAAATAGGACTAGAACTGTGATCAAGTGTTATCATTAGACACAAACAACACATTGAATATTATTAGTTCACACTTTTGAACATATCTCAATTTCCTTGACATGTTCAATGTTTTGAAGAAATTGACAAGTGCAAACTAAGGAAATTGAATTTACATTTTGGTCAAAACATATTTCATGATAATTATGCTAGAATAAAAATATGTATGGGGTCCAATCACAGTTGGGGCACCAAAAAAGGAAAAGAGAGGACTTAAAGGACTTTTTAGAATTATTTTTTACACATAACATTTACATGAAACAAACTTAAGTGAAAAAAATTGAATAGTTCAATGTAAGATAATTTGTGTGTTAATGGTAATTTTTCACATTCATACATAATTATGTATGAACTTTTTAGTTTAATGCTAAAAATGTAGAAAACCCCCAAAAATCCCAAAATGAATTTCAATGGACAACCAAACATGTTTTTTGGCAAGATTGTTTTTTGCACATGTGACTTGCATCTAAAGTTAAACAGTTTGAACCCATTGAACATAATTGTTTTATCAAATGGTTTAAAAAAGAATCATTTGACTTTGCATTTCCTTCAAAACTTTGAAATTTTTGTATGATTTGGTTTTTCATCAAATTCATCCAATAAACATGTACTTTCATAGAAGGGGACATGTTTTTTTTGTACAAAAAATTTGAAATCAATTGTATGATTTTATGTTTTCCTTTTTATTACTTTAAAAAAATGTACTTTAAGCACTTGATTCTTTTACTTTATAGGACTCAAAATGACATTTACATAGCACCCAAATTATTTTAAAGTTTTTTCATTAATTTAAGAAGACACCACTTTATCTATTGCCATACAACAATCCACTACAATTATAATAATGCAAGATTTAAAAAATCCAAAGTTGTCCTTTGCAATCCTTTTTCAATTAGACACTCCTCTTTGGGACCCCGATTATGAATGGACCTTATGAAAATGTAAAATTCAAAAAAAAATGTTAAATAAAATGATAAAATGAAATTGATTTTAATCATGATATCATCATGCCAAATTGCAATCTTGACTAAGTAAAAGAATGAACATTAATGTGGATTAAAAATAAGGATTCAATTTAAATTATAATATATGAAACCTTGCAAGACTAATTCACATTTTCCACAACCAGAAATGAATAATCCAACAATCAGGATTAACATGTTCTAGCTTATCAATAATAACAAACAGAACCTACTTCATGAGTAATTCCAAGTGGTTATGGTCCCTTGGCATAAAGGTTTATTTTTACAACTGCTACAATATAATTCATTTCAAACTTCAATTGGTATAGAGGAAAATAGTATCACAACAACTAAAATGCATCCTTAAAATACTTTTGTTATAATATAATATGCAAAATGCCAAGTATGTATCAATCAAAATGATACATATTTGCCATGCAATGCAATTTGTCACAATACTATGCCATACTATTGCATATCAACAAAATGCTAGAACCACATATGCCAAGTATATATGTGTCAATCAAAATGTCGCATACTTGTCACGCAATGCAATCTATGACAATATTATGCCATATTATAGCAATACTATGACATACTATGCATATCAACAAAATGCCAAAAACACATATGCCAAGTATGTATCAATCAAAATGTTGCATACTTGCCATGCAATGCAATTTATAACAATACTATGATGCCATATTATTGCATATCAACAAATATTGTAAAATATTGCAACATTACTATGACATACTATGTGTGTCAACAAAATGCCATAAACACATGTGCAAGTATGTATTAATGAAAATGTTGCATACTTGCCATGCAATGCAATATGTAGCAATATTATGCCATATTGTTGTATATCAACAAGATATTGCAAAATACTATAGCAATAGTACATGTATGAACAATATTATGCAAGGTATGGTACAACAAATAGGAAAAAATAGTTTATTAAATAACCAATGTAAATTTGATCCAATTGGAAATGGATCAAGAGCAATCTACCATACCATAAGTGCAACCTACATTTCTATCCCAAACTTATGAGAAGATATTAATATAGTATACAAACCACAAAAGAAATGATGAAAAAAAATTTAAATAATATCAATGCACAAATCATAAATACAAAGTAGTCAAGCTTGAACTATTGGAATTTATGACATAATTAAAAAATAAAACAAAATTCCAAAACTCAAATTCCAAAACTGAAATCTTTATATTTGAATTTTTCCCCTACTTTGAAGTTGCATATAAAACTATGACATCTTTTGAAACTAATTTAGTAGTTGATAGGACTATACTAGTATTACCCAACTAACCAAACTTTCTAAAAACATTTAGACGAAATCCACAACTACCTTGGATCATGCTACACTCTTGTTTCAGTCCTAATTTGCAAGACATTGTCATAACCTCCTTCTATGCTACCTTAGCATAGCATAAAAAAATGTTTCAACAACAAGCAAAAGCATTATTCACCAAAAATGGTGAAGGGGGGCGGAGGGGGGGTAGAAGGGGGAAAATGGTTTTTAGCCACAAGAGGGGTCAAGAAGAAAAAAAGAAAGTAAAGGTCTTGTGACCGAGAGATGGGAGGGTTGAGAAGAAGAAGAAAAAAAACAATAAAGCTTCCTATGACCAAAAAGGGTCTTTCATCACATGAGTAGGCACATGAGAGGTCAAGAAGAAAAAAACAAAGCCTCTTGTGAAGATGATTGCATTTGTCAACTACTGCATTAGCAAAAAAAACAAAGGAAAAAACCTCTTGGTCATAATGAACCTCTTTCCTCAACTGTTGCATTAGCAAAAAGAAAGAAAAAAAGACCTCTTGGTCATGATGATCCTTTTTGCTAATTATTACATGAACATTTTCCACTTATAGAATCCCCTTCATCGACTCCTCCTTGTTACCCCTAACTCATAACACCTTCTTCAAGTTGATTCCCATCATTGACCCTTTTGTGTGACCTTTGACCGGTAGCTCTTCGTGGTTTGGGTTCTTCAACATCCCAACCCCTTGCACATTTGTGAATTTTATTGTGACCAACAATTTCTCTCAACACATGTCCTCTTGATTACACACACATTGCACAATGTTGAATTAACCACACAAACTAAACTTAAGTCCTACACACAATGTCAAAGTTGCGAAAGAGGGGAAAGAGAGAGAGAGGGACAAGACATGCACTTTTTCAACATTGTGAAAAAGAAAGGAATACAAGCAGGGTGGGTGGTGTTGCAAAGTGCGCTTCCTTTTGGGTTCAACCAAATTAAAGGTGGAGAAAAACATGAGGTGGCAGAAAGAAACAACAAAGCAAAAAACAAATTGAAAGGCAAAGATGCCCCATTGCCTTAAACCCTAACTTGGATTTTTTCCCCTTATTTTTTATAGAAAAATTAGCCTCATTTACATTTTAAAGGAAAAATTTCCATGTTAAAACCAATTATTTGTCATTAAATGACAATATTTTTCTTTCAAAAAATTATGTTGATGTCAACCCTTTTTTTTAATTGACTAAATATAACCAAATAATTGTATTAATTTTTAAAAAAGACAAATTAATGACATTTTTGAGGTTTTCAATAGCCATAATTCAACCAAATTTTAATACCACTTTCCATATTTCTATAAACATGTAACCAAATATATATATATTATAAAAAAATATTTTCATGTTTAGCTTATAGCCAAATTTGAATAAATTTTCCTATGTATCATTATGTATCATTGTCACTTTAGCTATAACACAAATTTGGAAAAAAATAAAATTGCATGATCATGGTCACATTAACACCTTCACCTTATGCCATGTCATGCACTAATATCATGTTGCAAAACATAATGTTATGCCACCATGCATTAATATAATTTGCAATCCTCAATGTGACAGAATTACCTAGTGAACCATCAAAGTAAGAATCATATTTGCCGCTTCCCATTTCTTTTAGAAGTTTTGTGTAGGGTGAACCCTTGTTGTAAATACCTGCCATCAAAACATGGTGATCATTATATGCTTGGGCAGTACAACCTGTTTGACAAGCTGTACGGGGCTTACCACATTTCGAAAGGTACAATTTTTAATTATTGCAAATTCAAGCTAGAGAGTGTCCTAAAAATACAAAGAAAAAATCACCGTTGGTCTTTATGTTTGAAAATTAGAATTCGGGGGTCTTTACATTGAAAAACCAAAATTCGTGGCTATTTGATTTTTGAATTTAAAAAGTGAAAAACTTATGGTTATCAACAAAATAAAATGCCCCCCACATAACCAATTTTTTCATTTTTACATACCTAAGGTAACCAAACCTTAAAGTGTTAGCTTAGTAAAATGCACACCTACTTTTGCATGTCAAATTGTCTTTATTTATGGCATAAAACAATCTAATTAACTAACCAACCGTAATTGTGTTTATTAATGATATATTTAGGGTTGGAAGGTGGGCCCAAATAAGAATCCAAGACTAAAAATATTTGGAATAGAAGTTGAAAATGTGAAGCAAGGCTATTGATAGTTTAGGATTACAATCTCAACTACTTTGCTGATTTAATAAGTTATTACAAATATAGCTTTTTTTCAAATGGTTTGTGTGAATTGATCAGTGCATTTTCAAGACAAAAATAAATCAAGCAAAATACATATTAGGTGTGAGCATGGTCAAATAAACAAAAAAAAGTAGTCCGCCCAAAATCACTAGTAGAAATCATGTAGTTTGTAAGTAATCATTATGCAACTAGTTGTCATTTGCAATTATCTCCATCATATTTGCAATTACAAATTTGGTCATATAGTTGTGTGTGCAACTAATGTGCAATTAAAATGTGTATAACATGGACATGTGTCATAAAATAATGGCTTAAATTTATACATACTTAAATTAATATATTTAAAATATCTACAAAAGTTATGTATAATAGTATTACGTACCTATAGTACTAAGGTTAAACCCATGTTAACTAAGGCTAGCCTAAACTATTTATGGCTAAAATAAATTAGGCTACATTAATTATGGTTAAACTAAATTAAAGTAAACTAAATTAAATTAGGATAAAACTAACTATGGTTAAATTAAATTAAACTAAAATTAACTAAAATTAACCATTGCTAAATTAAGTTAGGCTAAATTCATTATGGATAAATTAAAGTAAATTAAATTAGGTTAAACTAACTATGGCTAAATTAAGTTAGGCTAAACTACTTATGGCTAAGCTAAATTAGGTTATATTAATTACGGCTAAACTAAATTAAGATAAATTAAATTAGGTTAACATAATTATGGCTAAATTAAATTAGGCCAAACTATTTATGGTTAAAGTAAATTAAGTTAAAATAATTGTAGCTAAACTAAGTTAGGCTAAATTAAGTATGGTTAAATGAAATTAGGATAAAATATTTATGGCTAAACTAAATTGGGCTAAAATAACTATGGCTAGACTAAGTTATGCCAAATTATTTATGGCTAAACTAAATCAAATTAAAATTAACTATGGTTAAATTAAGTTAAGCTAAAATAATTATGGCTAAACTAAATTATGCTAAATTAACCATGGTTTAAGTATGTATTGCAAGTTTTCAAATTTTATTTGTCAAATATATTTAAATATTTATTTTTGCAAGTAGAAATTTTTAAAATTTTATTTGGAATTTTTTTAGAAAATGTAAATTAGATTAAACAAAAAAAATTGGAGTAAAACCATATTTTCCATTTTGGAATTAATTTCCATTTATTATTTGGAAATTCATATCTCACCTATGTGGAGGTAAAATCATAACTTGTTTGCAATAGTGAAATTTTAGAGGGGAATACTACTAATGTGGGAAATTTCAATCCATTTGGAAACAAAAATATTTGGAAGAATTTTCCAACGAACCATGTGGTTGGATGTGGGACAAATTAGAAACCACACTTTGAGGATTTTCTTCCATTTTTGTCAAGTAAACACTTATTCCCATTATCGATGGGTGGTGGAGTGTCATGCCATTAATAAATGCGACGCATTTGAATTCCTATCATGATTCTTATTCAGGGATCACAAAAGTGCATATTTGTGTTGGATGATTTGTGCATATGCACTTGTGTTTCTTGGGTTGCATTTGTTTCCTATCAATATGTTGGTCAAGATATCACTTGATTTTAGGGGGTAAAGGAATTGTTAAGTTGCATGCCATTTAGCTATGATTGGGGATGAACACATGCCTTCAAGTTAACCTCTTGGTGATTCATGTTTAATAGGCAATGTGAAACCCTAAGTGAAAGGCCATGTGCCTTCCCTTACATGCCTTTATCGCCATAGTGAACCTAGGGGCTATGATTGGTGTGATTAATGGCCAAACATGGGAATACAAGGCCATCACCCAATCTTGATCACTAAATGGGTCGTACTTGACACCTAATTTGCTTGAACATGTTGATTAGGTTTTAATTAGGGTTAGGTTGTATTGGGGTGCATAGTTGCAAAGGGTCTTGGCTTTTATCACTAGGATGTCCAATTGTTTAGTGTTGTGGTGAAATTGGGTTGATGCCTAGTAGACCACTTTTGTCATATTCATGGTGTGCCCACATGTTGTTAACCTTGTGAAATGTTTTTGTGGTGCATGTGTCTTAACCATACAAGTGTACCATCCTTGGGTTTATGTTATGGGAAATGTGGTTAAAAGGGTAAATTAAGCTACAACAAGTTTGACATCCTTTTAGGTTTAATACAAACCATTATAGGTTCAACAAAACTTGGTTACTACAGTAGCCTCCCGCCTAAGTACGCACCCATTTAAGTACGCATCCCGGTAAAGTACGCATTATTTTCTCGAAAAAATAGGGTTCAAATTTAGGGTTTAAAAAAATAGGGTTCAAATTTAAGGTTCAAAAAAATAGGGTTCAAATTTAGGGTTCAAAAAAATGATTGCAGCTGTTGAGCTCATTAGCTTCAAGGACTCAAGCTCCAAAGCATTTGCAGACATCGAGGACTAGATGGGTGCGGGG
>Ga0116229_10011184_pt1 | contig 13302 bp, 7 predicted proteins | sample S1TSphgellanicum_3_FD_87313 | JGI IMG/M metagenome (GOLD analysis project Ga0116229, IMG submission 87313) | Host-associated microbial communities from peat moss isolated from Minnesota, USA - S1T2_Fc - Sphagnum magellanicum MG | ecosystem: Host-associated > Plants > Peat moss > Unclassified...
AAAAGATACATCTAGTCATTTGTAATATATTTCAATATAGACCTTGTAAAAAATGGTATTAATATGTATCATCATTTTTGTTTCATTTATTTTAATTTAATGTTCATTCTTTAATGATTCTTTTCAATGTCTTAGCAAAATTCCATGTTTCATTTTTATTTTCAAGAAATGAAAAACATGTGTGAACAATTAAATCATACATATTATATATTGAAATTATAATATAAAACCAAAATAAAACTTAGATGCATTTTTCAAGTTGCATTTTGAATATTGAAAGTGATTAATGTTATTTTTCAAATTAATTTCATTTACAATGATGCATCAAAATTTCAAATTATTGTTGAATTGCCCAAAGTTTTGATATTTGAAATTGAAACAACAATTGCATAAAATTAAATGAAACAATTAAAAATTTGAGCTCCGTGCTATTGCACACTATGAGTGATGATTGATTGTTTTATTTTTTCCTTATGTTTTCATATAGTTTTCAATAATTCATCATTATTTATATCAATGTTAAATTTAGTTTAAATTAATATACATTTCATGGATATGAAAAAACACATGTTAATTTGTTTTTCCATATCCATGTTGGTGGATAAGGAAAAAGAATGAACTAGTCATCAAATGGAAGTAGTTATTAGGAAAGTTGGGAAATAGTTATTTTAAAAAAAAATGAAGTAGTTAAACTTGAAAATGGGATATTTGTTTCTAAAATTGTCTTTGGAATGGTCCATGGACAACCAAATGAAGGATTCCAAAAAATCCCCCATAGACCAATTCTGATAATTCACCATTGGAATTTGCTTAAATGTTTTAAATTAAAGTTATTCATAATGTTCCACTTAGTTTCACACCCTATATTCCCCCCAACACCTAGTTTGAGGAAAACTACTAAATTTTGATAATTAGGGTTGAAATGTAAGAAACTGAAATTGATGCAATTCTTCCATCACATTGCCACAACTTTATACAATCAAGTCATAACTATTGCCCATAACAATATTCTATAATCATTGATTCTCAATTGGTTTTTTGTTTCTGCAAAAATTACATCACTTCATTGCTTTATTTTTTGTTTTTGCAAAGATTGTATTATTATTAATGCTTGATGAACTCATGGATTTGCCTCAATCAGTTGAATTTTGAAGCTCGTCTCCCACACCATTCATCTTCAACATCAATTGCATTTTACAACACATCTACAACAATGCATCATTGATCCTTCATCTTGACAACTTATCAATCGATATTTTTGAATTTTGATCAAAATACCCAAATTTATCACAATCATTCATTAATGTAGCCTAGTGTTTTTAAGTTGTTGATTGTTGGAGAGGGACATTTTAGACACAAACATGTCATGGAATTGAATGCAATCTATAAATTATATGAAAAACTTTGAACATTGGTATGAAATCTTATTTCTTTTGGCAAAATAAGTTGTTGGACAAACATAAAACATGAGTGTTAAAGGTTATTACAAAGAAATAAAAACTTCATAAAGGTTTTATGATGAATTTGAAGTGTGGGGCAACTTAGTTTTTAAAAGTTGTTGCCAATTGTTACATTTTTTGCACATCATTAATATCACTCTTTCATTCACCTTGGCAAAAATTCAACATCTTTCAAGTTAGGACGGTTATTGATCAAGTAATTGATCTCTTTGTGTTTCCATGGCTACTAGCAATAATGACATAGTGATCAACCCAAGTTGTATTTCTTTGTTAATTTTCCATATTCTTCATATGGAACATATGCATTTCAAAGTAAAGCAAGTAACAAAATTGAATGTAATCTACACATATATGAAAAATTCTAGCATTGATATGATTTTTTTTTTGTTTTCTTGTGGCAATATTGAATTGCTAAATAGATCCAAAAACATAAAATTGACTTGCAATCAAGGTTTTCAAGACATGTTGTATACCCTAACATCAATGCTAAAGGTTACTATAAAGAAACAAAAAATTCATAATAATTTTATGTTGAACTTTAAAGTGTGGCAACCCAATTTCCCATAATTGTTATTAATTGTTATATTTTTTGCACACCATTAGTATCATTCTTTCATTCACCTTGCCAAAAAAAATCAACATCTCCCAAATTAAGTTGGTTATCAAATGATTTATCCTTCTATGTTTCCATGGTTCTTGGGAATTTAACGACTTAATGATTACTCCAAGCTAACCTTTCTATTAATTGCTAGATAAATCTTGCATCATAAAATTGAAATGCAATAAACATTTTCAAAACAATGTATTACATACCCTAACATGAGTGTTAGAAATCACTATAGAAAAATAAGAACTTCATAAAAGTTTTATGTTGAATGTTGAAATGTGGCAACCCAATTTTGAAAAGTTTTTGTTGAATGTTAGAGAGAGGCATTTCAAACTAAAGCATGTTATGGAATTGAAATACTATGATGCACATACAAAGTTATTTGGTTTATGTCCCTCTCCCCCACCCTTTGTAGATAGACTTTTCATCATCTAATAATTATAGTTGAAATCCCAATTTAGATGATAACATGCAAATTAAGTTTGCACTATTGTCACAATGTGCACTTGTAACTACCATGATGGTAGGCCTAAATTCAATTCTAATGAGTTACAAGATGAAAGCTAGTCCATTCCATCAATTTGGATGTTAGTGTGTGTGACATTTTGGGTACAATGAAATCAACATTAACATTATTCAAATCATTGACAAACCTTACCTACACAAAATTTAATGAACTTTGTGGTTTAGTTGTGGATTTCTCCTTTTGTCATTGATTTATTTCCCAAAAGATCTTTGCCTCAAGGGAAGTAGCCATAGGGCTTGGTGCCAAACCGCTACTTGGAGGACTTAGGTTTCCATCCACCACATCACACATCTTTAAATTAATTATTTATGATGCCCCACATTCTTTGATAATCCCCTTTATGAGACTATGCCTTCTTTTTAACACATTTCATGTGGCATGTCCATTGATGGCCTTTATATGGACTAGGACATCATCTTTCTACAATGCTACTTTATATGCATCCTCCTCATTTGAATTTATAGTTCTCAACTCTTTCAAAAAAAATTGTAAGCATTCTTTTATTGTGTTCTCTTGAAATACATAATTTAGGTGTTCTTTGAGGTCGTGTATAACACCTTCCAAATCACACTCAAGATGACTTGTGTGGTCTATATTTACCTTTGTTGTACAAAGCAAATTGATTCACATAAGTGATTGCCATGGTGGATAAATGAGAGTTCTCCATAATGGGCTACTATGATTTGGGTGAAAATCCTTTTAGGTGTACCACTTAGAACAAAAAATCTTAATCTTTACTATAGTTTTATTTGCCCCTATATTTTGATTTCCATCAAAACTAATGAATAAAAAAATGTCAAATATTTCATAAGTACCATATTTTAGATCATTACAATTATAGATTCCATCATAATCATCCATTAATGTGTCTTAGTACATGATTTAAAGAGACTAAGTAAAGGATATAGAAAAAGGTGATGCTATGACATGATTTTGCTACACCTTAAAAAAATTGTTCTTCCATCCCAACATGAATTTTACAACACAAATTAACAAATTCCATCATCAATTTGGCTATAGTAGGTGAATTCTCTAATGAAAGTTCATGGAAAATATCAAAACTACCAAAAACACAAAACAAAATACAAACAAAAGATCCTTCTAACTTAAAGCCTTTGCTACAACATTAATTTTTTAAAAAACAAGTTCAATCTTTTCCAATTCTGGAATTTTCAAGGGTTTTAGTATATTAACAATGGATTCTTTAATATCTATGTGATTTTTTAATACCACACAAGTTCTACGAGTCTTAAGCAACTTCTATACATGTGACCACTAGTTTAACAATCCTTCAAGCTATTGAATATTTTGAGGTGTGTTGAAAAAATATATATTTTGGTGCTTGACTTTTCACAAAAAAAGACTTGTGTGCTCCTATGCAAATGCTTATAAATTGTAGCAAAAAATTACAAGTTAATAAGAAAAAAGGAACTACCAATAATAATGGACATTTCCATGAGTGGGTCATTTATCCTCTCTTGAAAAAAACATACACTAGAAATTTTACATCTACATTTGCACTTTGAAAACAATACACATAACTATGAGAAACAAAACTCTCTTTTCTTCTAGAAATAAAAGCTTTTACAAATCGAGCCAAGATTAAGTGAGTCCTTCCTTATATTGAAACCTAGCAAGGTTGATAGGTTACAACAAGAGGCTAATAGCTCTAGAGCAAGTTAGTTGCTACTACTTTAGATTGCATTGTCAAGAGAACAAAAAAAAATCTAAATGGTGCCAAGAGTTAACAAGTGTTAAAAGTAGTGATGAAGGAATGTGGGATAAGTTCATTTTGCACCATTAGTTTTTTTGTACAAAATTCAAGTGCATGCTAACAAAGTCATGACAATTATATGCACATCCTAACATGCTATGTAATTTATACATACTTGATCCCATATTCATGAAATTTTCTTGATGAATGGATGGACTCCACTTGTTTTTGTGAATTTTTGTAATACATATAACTCCCACACTTGTAATTAATACTTGCAAAATTTGGGTGATAATTCAATTAATGGCTATCTATCTTGCAATTTCGACTCCTTTGATGTTCACATGTTCATAAGGGGGTAGCAACCCAGTTCAACCAATATTGCTAGCAACATCCTTTCCAAACTTGATGAAATGGTTTCATTTGGTGTCAATCTTATGAACATGTAACAAGGACTTGTTTCACCTAAATGCAAAAAAGAAGAAGTACTTAGGGCTAAGTAAAAGAAGACAAGAACTTTGACACTTGTGGTCTTACACAAACAAAGTGAACTTTAATTAGATCCTTAGCATTGACACATCATGCACACACATGTGCATTGTGCATAGATGTTGTGAATGAAATAAATTCTGCATCAAACATGGTGGACAAATTTTTGATTGTCTATTGGTACTCTTCATGTCCATTCCATGTAAAGTAGTTATTAGGTATTATGTTAGCCCATGAGCTAGATCTCTAAATTGATAATGAAATTAAAAGTGTGTAATGGCATCAAACATTAACCTTCACACAACAAAAACCTCGCATGAATTACTTATAATAGTTCAAAATAACAGCAAGTTTGTACATGTGTTTATGGGACAACATCTTACTAATTCAAAATCCAAAAATTACTCCAACAACAATTACATGTCTAAGTGGTAGTTGTTGTAGATTGCATCACATTGTTCCTTTACCTCAAAATCCTCAACATTTGCATCATACAAATCAATGTTGTTTCCCATATCCATACAACATTGAAGACAACCATGTTTGTATTATAGGTGAGTGGTAAGGGTGTTTTATAGCATATTTAACTATTGTCAATAAAAATTTCAAATGAAAGGTAAATTCCATTTGCATTTTGGTTTAGACTATCCCAACAATGCCTCAAATTTTATTTTGAAATCATGTTGGAAGATTTGTGTGAGCAATTAAATCCATACATTTGATCATTTGCAATATATTAATAAAAGGACAAAGAAAAACATGTATGCATTTTTAATATTGTAAATGATTGATGATACTCTCCAAATTCTATTTACAATGATGCATCAAATTATTAAACTATTGTTGAATTGCCACAACAAAATGCACAAGATTAAATGAAATAATTATATTTTAAAAATGTTCTTATACATTGTGTTTGAATTTTGAACAATAACATTATAAGCATTGAATGCCTTTTCCTTAGTATTGCTTGATTATTTTCCTTTAACCATCTATATGGACATGAAAAGGCACATGTTATTGTCAATTTCATGTTAAAAAAAAAGAAGTATTGAAATAATAAATATTCTGAGTAATATTTTTTGAATTACACACACACACACACACTTATGGGCCACTTGAAACCACTAAAACCTTATGGTTAAGAAAGAAACTTTGGATTCATCCAAGGTTGTATAGTATTCAAAGATTTTATAATTAAATATAATTCATATTTTCTTCAAAATATGCAAATTTATGATGCCATTTGCATTAGGTGCTACTTTCATCATTTATACATACTATTATAACCTATGGCATTGGCCCAGGTGTGAATTGATTACCTTCCAAAACCACTTTTAAAAAATTTGATTGATTTTCCCATGACTAAAAATATTCAAAATTCATTATCTCCCACATCTTGAATTTAAAAATTCAAATGAACTTCATCACTCAATGAGAGCTTTCCAAGAACACCAAAAGCATGCCCAAATTCCCCTATGATTTCTAAATTTGACTTAAATTAATTTTCAATGAAAAATCTGTTCAACATTCAATAACTTTTTCATCATAGGTTGAAACATTATGAAACCAACTCAATTCACCCATACTCATTAAAGGATTTCCAATGGTACTATGGTGATTGATAGTTTATGATGTCTTTCTTGTAATGATTATACACATTATATATATATAATTTTTTTAACACACCTTAAACATACATAAGAAAATACATTATCAAACTTGGGTTTTGTGTTATTTTGCACTAACAATGAGTTTTTAAGCCATTTGTTAAGTCTTTTCTCCCAAATCTGCTTTCTAGATGGAAAATGAAACTTTTGCACATGTTTATATATTTAAAATCTCCAAAAGTAGCAAACAAATCTGACAATCCTTTCCAACAATCCATTAATACCAAACACAAAGATTATCCAAAGACAAATTCAACAATAGTTTTATATGTATCGTTGTATTTTTCTTTGAAATCGGAAATGCTAGATTTTCTTTCTTAGAGATGGTGCAACATGGTAGTGCATTGTGAAATATATTGAATGTTATGACTAGAAAAGAACATGGAGCTTTATTATGCAAACTAGAATGTGGATCCAAGGGGATGTGGATCCAAGGGGATTTGCATATATTTGTGGGTGCACTACTTGTGAGGTGACAACTTTGTTATTAGGCAATTATTGATGTGAAGTGATGGAACCAAACGACCAAAAGGTCATTTAACTCACATTAGTTTTAAGCTTTTGGATGATATATTTTTATCTTTTCTTGTTATAAATGCCATGTTCTAGAACTTTAAGCATAGGAATTTGTTGCTTTTATAATTCTTTTTGTAACACAACAACCAAAAAATGTTTTTATGAATGATTACAATGGAATGTTTGTCTAAGACTCCACCTTAAACATCAATAATCTATTACATTTCTAGTTTTCAACATGAACAATATAAACATATTGGTAGCCATGCTTTATAATTCTCTTAACATGGTGTGGTTTATACATGCATGCATCAATTTTATGACCAAAATGATCATGCCATTTGTTTAAACATTACCCACATAAAGACTGAACCCTCCTTGATTATTTTCCCCTTTTAACATTTGTTGAACTTTTAATTAAACATACAAATGACAAATGGGTGTGTTCGCACTAATAGTAGCCACCCCTGCCACTTTTGGATTGCTCATTTAAAAATATTTATGGAATATTTAGAAATTTTTTATACTATTATGTTGAAGTTTCTATTAAAAATTTGTCAAAATGTGTCATTTTCAAATATTTTCAAGTCATTAAACAAGTATTTTTTTCATTTAAAACATGGGTTACAATTCCTTAAAAACATTTTTGCATATTTTTTTATTCATTATATTGATTTCAAATTTATTCACATGTTCCCATGATATATTATGAATGTTGTTATATAAGAAAATATAACACCATGTCACCAATTTAAATCACCCTTTTAAAATATGAAAAACCAAGCATTGGTTACACTTGTTATGGTTGGACTCTTAGTGTGAACACATTCAAATGTGCTAGAAGCAAAAATCTACAAAGGTGATTAACACCTAATTTTCATTTCATGGCATTGATTTTAGAAAGATTGCACACATTAGAAAAAATTGTTAAATTTATGACTAATTTTGTAGTCATATTGGACATGATATGATTAAAAGGCGCAAATGAAATATAATGAACCACCATGAGTACTTTAGAAAAGGATTGCATGGCATTTTTCCCCAAATTTTTTTTTTCATATGAATGAATTTGGGAATTTTGTTTTTGTAACTTGTTATGATAGATGCTCACATTTGTCCAAATATATCACACACACACACACACACACACACATATAATCATTTTTGAATAACTATGAATTTTTGAAAGTGTCCTAATTTTTTGTAAATTTACTGTTTCGTGTTTAAAAATGATAATAATTTCAAATCACAACCATTCTATTTATTTTTACATTTTTATGTTTTCTTGTATAATAAAATACAAATTTTCTTAACACATCATGTACATTTTACCCCATTTATGTGTAATAAAAACCTTTTGAGGTTTTAAAATTCTGGATTAGTTTTGAAAAGTTTTTTGAATTTTCAGAGTTTTAAAATTCCACATATTTTAGGGTATGGGTGTTTTTTAGATGTGGTTAATATTTATCCTCTTAATTTTTTTCCATCAAATGTGATATACTATATGAATCCTTTTGATAATCCTTTGCAAAATTGAGTCCTATTTTATGCCATAGGTGTTCATGTTCAATTTGGTTTTAAATCAAAATTTAAACTTAAAATTTCATCAAATGGATTTTTTGTTTGAAATCCTTGCCATTCATATGAACGAAAAAACAACTTACCATGATTGCCATGGTTTTAAATGGCAAAACATAAATATTTATCCAATTTTGATTTTTTTTCTTTGTAGTTCAACATCTTTTTTAGCTCGTTGAATTGTGATTGCACTTTAAAGGGCCCTTAAACATGTCAAATGAGTTGTTTAGGACAAAAAGTCCTTGAATGTTTAATGTGGCATTTTTCATCTTGTATAACAAAGACTATTGTCAAGTTATATAGGACAAATCATAGAAAACAAATCATATATTTTGCTTAGGTGTCACAATAATGAATGACTAAAATATGATTAGTAGACAGTGCACCATTTGATTGATCAAATGTATACCTAAATTAATATTAATATTTTAAATTATTACAAAACATATTTTAAAAATAAATAGGTAGGTAATGGGTTTAAGTAGGTTGAAAAAGGCATGTAGGTAAGTAAGTGGTAGCCTAGCCTAGCTTACTCAATCAAACTACCTTAGTCTAATTTACCTACCTTAGCCTTATAGGAATTCAAAAAGGTTGCAAGTATTAGGAATTAACACTTCATTTTCACAATGATAAATTGAGTTTTTACCAATGGAATTCACCATCAAAAGGCATTCAATTTTTATCAAGTTTTTAAATTTACATGTTTATTTCATATCATTACAAGATTATGTTGTAAGTAATAACTATAGGCAAGTTGTAGGATGGTAGGTAGGAGGTAAGTAGGTCAAGTGGGAAATAAGTAGGTGGGTGAGTGGGTAGGTAAGTAAGTAGGTGGGTGGGTAAGTAAATAGGTGAGTTAGTGGGTAGGTAAATATGTAGGTAAGCAAGTAGTTAGGTAGGAAGGTGTTCAACATTACTTATGTCATTATACATTAGTTGTTTTGTAATTAATTTCCAATTGGTTTTTCATATTTTAGTCATTTCATAATCACTTGACAATGCTATGTCAATATTATCCATATCATTGCATAGTAGTCATTCTTTAATCATACATCAATTACCATATTATTCAAAATATAATCATTTGATAGTCACATTGAAAAGTCATGTCATCATTGTCCACTTCATTTTAAACAATAGTCATTTTATAGTCATATAAGTGACAACTAGAAGTTCGCATCATTTTATCCTTTGTCGTGGATGTCCTATGGATGACAAAATTGTGAATTAATGATTTTGTTATTACCATATGTAATGTTATCATCCATTAATGACAAAAGAAACTCATTTATGACAATTTACTTTTTCATCTTATATATTTAAGCTATAGTGGTGTCTGTATGTCTGTCTGTCTGTCCGGGCAGTGCCTGGAAAATTCTTCCAGGCACTGCCCATTCCCTGTGGTGTGCTTTGTAGAAGGGGGGGGGCGGGTAAGTTGAGGAATTTCTTGATTTGGGAATTTCGATCTCTGTGACAGTTATTACCCAACTGACAGCTTCGAGGACCTGAACCGAGGTGGCCAGAATCCTCGATAAAGGACCTGAATCGAGATTCTCAGTACCCGGTCCAGACCTCGAGACAGACCTGAAACGAGGTTCCCAGAAAGAAAACCCGTCGTTGGGGACCTGAAACGAGGTCCTCGGAGAGAAAATTAAATTATTTTTCTGGGGCCTTGACCTAGACCCTATACACGTGCAGTCTTTTACTCACCAACACTGAATTTGTTTTTTTTAGGGATTCATAATTTGATTTGTTTGGGATTAGCTGTTATGAATCCTGGGAACCAACCTGATAACCATCGGGGGTCTGTTTCTATTTTTCAAAAGAAGTTTGAAACAAGAACCTAGACCGACGGTTCTTTGATTCTGATGTTTTTCAATGAGAAAGAATCGGAGGTTTTTTTGTTTTTCAAAGCACCGCGACTGGCAGTTCTCGGTTTTGGACATATTGAAGAAGAACCGACAGCCGAACACAGGTCCAGTTCAGTGTTGGGTGGTGCTTTTGAGTCTTCAAAGAACCACCGGTTCAGGTCCTTTAAATATTTTAGACTTTAAGAGCCGCTTGCTTCCTGTTCTTTGAAAAAACAGGCGACGGCAGCCGCTGCGGGGGGCCAGGCGAGGTGCCACAGGTGGCTAGAGTGGCGTAGCCACGGGTTGCCCTCACTCGTATAAGATAAAAAGTTATATTGTATGAGTATCGTCATTCATAGAGTCATTGAAGAATTTTAGTCAACATTGTTTTCTCAATTGCAAAGCACATGATTCCTTCTAGTGTACACACATGGTGTTATAGAGAAAAAATGCAACACTTCACATTCTAGTACTTTTTTAAAGTGTAAAAAAAGAAGAACAATCAGACTTGGTTTACTTAACATGATTTTTCTTCAAATTGTAACCCTTCATGAACAAAAACACATCATTCCACATAGAAATTTGGCTTTTAGTCTATGGGAGTTCAATTTTCAAACTTAGCCACATAAATATGTTTGTTTTATGATTATAAACATAAAAAGGTCTCTTGTTTTTTGATATTCTAAAATTCAAAAACACCCACCACCACACATGATAACATAGAGCCATAATTGTTTTTTGATCTCCAGAAAGTGCAAAGTTTGCACTCTCACACAAAGCTAGACCTAAAGATAATTTTCTAAATTGTATTGAAAAATTGTGTTATATTCTATCTTGAAATTAAGAAATAAGCACCATCACAATTGCATTATAAAGTTACAAATTGTTTTGTGATTTCAAAAATTTTAAAGCACATCCTTTCACACATAATTAGTTGGATAAATTGTTTTGTGATGTTGTATACATAACTACTTCTATAGTTTTATGTTTGAAAATTTGAAATAACCACTATCAAAAATGCATTACAAAGCCACCCCTAATCTCCAAAAAAATTATAGCATGTAATCTCACACATAGTTATATTGAAAAATTATTCTTAAATTTTGTACACAAAAACCCTCTTACACTTTAATGTTCTTAAATTCAGAAAGAACAATGAACCACCATCACAAATGCATTACATAATCACATTCCTCTTTGATCTCACAATGTTTAGAACAACACCAACACAAACATTTTCCACTTCAAGTTATTACAACTTGTTGCTTATACTTCACCAACATTTCATTCATTTTATGCATACACTTCTGCATGATTTAAGTTCAACTTGATCTTTAGCATGTTCACCACATTTCTCACCATTAGGCTTAACTATATTGACAAACTTCTTTCAATTGAGTATAAGAAACAATTTCCTAAACTCTTCATGAAAATATCAAAACAACGTCATTAGACATTTCACATGGTGATTCAAATGATTCACAACAACACTCAAACCTCTTTAAATCATGTGTTCTCCTATTCTCATCATCATTTTAAAAACAACAACATCATCCCATTCATTGTAACAACAACATAGTAGCCAACCACAAGGGTAATTGGCACACACAAATGTTTTCATTCCACCCTACCATTTTTGTGCATAAATTGTTAACCATGCAACCATGTTGGATTTGTCCTAGTGATGACTATTGGACCTTACATTTTCTTCACTTAAATTAGTTATGATTATCATCATCAATGGAATTTTATGCTCAACAAATTACATATATTATTATTTACAACAAATTTTGTTGTGATTATTTTGAAGTGTTATTGTAATTCATGTGTTAGGTGCAATGGGAAGGGCCATCATTGAACTATAATTTGTAGCCAAAGGGATAAAAATGTTAGTAACACACAACATATTCTAGCAATTTTAGCACAATAACCATTCAAAAATTACCGACCAAAAACAATTTCACATATTCATGTGATCACCCCATAGTCAACTACCTTGTTGAATCTATGGTATTAGTATGTATTCTTGTCATCACTTTTGTTTGCTTCACTTTAATTTTATTTAATGTTTACTTTTTAATGGTTTTTGTCAAATGTTTTAGGAAAATGTCATGTTTCATTTGTATGAACAATTAAATTTAAACATTAAATATATTTGAATTCTAATGTAAGAACAAAATAAAACTTATATGCATTTTTCAAATTGCATTTTCAATATTGTAAACGATTCATGTTACTTTTCAAATTTCATTTACAATGATACATCAAATTATTAAATTATCATTAAATCACCCCAAGCTTTGATATTTGAAATTCTCACAACAATTGTGTAAGACTAAATGAAATGACTGTAAATTTGTTTAAATGTTCCTACATTGTTTTCCAATTTTTGAACAATAACATTATAGGCATTGAATGCCTTTTCCTAAAAACTACCTCATTCTTTTCCCTTAACCATTTCCATACATCTTCCATATTTCAATTTCAATATAAGGACAATGTAAACTTGTATGCATTTTCCAACTTACTTTTTTAATATTGTAAGCTACTGATGTTATTCTTCAAATTTCATTTACATTGATGCATCAAATTATTAAATTATTAATGAATTGCCCAAATTTGATATTTGAAAGTGAAAATATAACCGCATAAGAGTAACTGAAACATACCTAAAAACTACCTGATCCTTTTCCCCTAACCATTTACATGGACATGAAAAGGCACATGTTATTGTGCCTTTTCCTGTCATTTAAAAAAAGGAATTGCAATAATAATTATTTTGAACAATAAAATTATTTTGAAATTACATACAAACACACATGTATGTGTCACTTCAGACCAGACTTTGGATAAATCCAGAGAACACAAAGTATTTCTTAAATATATATATAT
>Ga0116229_10011185_pt1 | contig 13302 bp, 9 predicted proteins | sample S1TSphgellanicum_3_FD_87313 | JGI IMG/M metagenome (GOLD analysis project Ga0116229, IMG submission 87313) | Host-associated microbial communities from peat moss isolated from Minnesota, USA - S1T2_Fc - Sphagnum magellanicum MG | ecosystem: Host-associated > Plants > Peat moss > Unclassified...
GAGCTGGCGGATCGCCTCCAGGAACGGCAGCGATTCGATGTCGCCGACGGTGCCGCCGATCTCCACCATGCACACGTCCGCGTCGCCGGCGCCCAGCATGATGCTGCGCTTGATCTCATCGGTGATGTGCGGGATCACCTGCACCGTGGCTCCCAGGTAATCGCCGCGGCGCTCCTTGGCGATCACGCGCTCGTAGATCCGGCCGGTGGTGAAATTGCTGTTACGGCCGGTGGTGGTGCGCACGAAGCGCTCGTAGTGGCCAAGATCCAGGTCGGTCTCGGTGCCATCGGCGGTGACGAACACCTCGCCGTGCTGGAACGGACTCATGGTCCCCGGATCGACGTTGATATACGGGTCGAGCTTGACCATCGCGATCTTCAGGCCGCGCGCCTCGAGGATGGCTCCGAGCGAGGCGGCGGCAATGCCCTTCCCCAATGAGGAAACCACGCCGCCGGTGACGAAAATGAATCGGGTCATCGAGGAATCCGCCGCCTGAAGAAGCGCCTGTGACGACGGGCAGTCAGGTTAGCAAATCAGGGGCTGCGTCGCCAGCGAAAGCGGCCGCGCTCCCCCAATGCTCCTCGGGTTCCAGGTTCGGGGGCTGCTGCGCGCTGGCCGCTATAGGCGCGGTCGAGCCACAGGTCCGCGACCGCGATGATGCGACCGGCGTGCTCGATCAATGGCACCGCGGCGCGTTCCCAGGGCGCCAGTGCCTGCTCGTGCAGCAGGTCCTTGAGCGCCATGCGTCCATGCGCGGCCGGCAGCCGCTCACCGCCCTGGCGCTGTCGCACGCGCAGCACGCGCGGCAATGCCGCAAGGCATACATCGCCATGCGGGTCGCGCACCAGTCCAAGTTCGCCCCCGCCAGCGAGCGGCAGCCAGGGACGCTCGCGCCAGTCCCAGCGCTCGATCGCAACGCTGCCGGCTGCGGGGACGTGCTCCATGGCGTCGCCAGCCGCGACGCTGGCGAACAGGCGGTCGGCGTGGCGTCGCAGTTCGCCGCCACGCCAGCTGACCCGGGGTAACGCGTCCTGCCGCGCCGCCAGCATCGGACCGCAGATCTCGCGCAGCCGCCGATGATCCGGCGGCGCCAGGCCGCGCTCGGCGATCCACAGGCGCAGGGCATTACGGCGTTGCGGCTGTCCCAGGCGCCGCAGCGCGCTTACCGACAATGCCGCGCCGTCGCGCGCCGGCAGCAGGCAGTCCGCGGCCAGCTGATCGAGCAGCGCGCGTGCCTCGGCCAGGTGCTCGGCGCTGCGGCTTGCGGTCGCCGCCGCCGCCGGCCAGCGCCGGCGGATCGCCGGCAGCACCGCGTGGCGCAGATAATTGCGGTCGAAGCGCTGATCGGCGTTGCTCGGATCTTCGCTCCAGTCGAGTTGGTGTGCGCGCGCGTACTGTTCCAGTTGGCCGCGGCTGACCGGCAGCAGCGGCCGCAGCAGGCGTACGCCGGCCGGCGGCGCAAAGGCACTCATCGAGGAGCAGGCAGCCATCGCGGACAGGCCGCTGACGCCGCTGCCGCGCAGCAGCGCCAGCAGCACGGTCTCGAACTGGTCCTCCTGGTGGTGTGCCGTCAGCAGCAGCTCATCGGGCGCCAGCTGCGCGGCCAGTGCCTGATAGCGCGCGGCGCGCGCCGCCGCCTCCAGCGATTGCCCGCGACGCTGCTCGACGCTGACCTCGATCACGCGGCACGGCACCCGCCAGCGACGCGCCCGCAGCCGCGCCGCGCGCGCCCAGCTTCCTGACTGTGGCTGCAGGCGATGATCGACGTGCAGCGCGCGCAGCCGGAAACCCTCGCTCGCGCTCAGCGCAGCCAGCGCCACCAGCAGCACGCCGGAATCCAGCCCGCCTGAATAGGCGACGCACAGCCGGCGGCCGCGCAGCGTGCCGAGCAGCGACTTGAGCCTGGTTCGGAGCCAGGCGTCAGCAAAACGCGCCGGCGCGGCCGCCTGCGCGCGCGTGGCGTTCACGGCTGGTTCTCGAGATATACCCCGAAGGATGCGATACGCCGGGCGCGCTGCTCCACCAGCGCGTCCAGGCTCAGGGTCTGCAGCTGTCCCAGGTGGGCAATGATCCCCTGGCGCAGCGCGTTGCTCATCATGGTGGCGTCGCGGTGCGCCCCGCCAAGTGGCTCGGGCAACACTTCATCGACCAGCTCCAGGTCGCGCAGGCGCGCGGCGGTCAGGTTCAGCGCGTCCGCGGCGACCTCTTTCTTGTCGGCGCTCTTCCACAGGATCGACGCGCAACCCTCGGGCGAGATCACCGAATAGGTGCTGAATTGCAGCATCAGCAGCCGATCGCACACGCCGATCGCGAGCGCGCCGCCCGAACCGCCCTCGCCGATCACCACGGTGACGATCGGCACCCGCAACATCGACATTTCGAACAGGTTGCGCGCAATCGCCTCGCTCTGCCCGCGCTCTTCCGAACCCACGCCCGGATAGGCGCCCGGCGTATCGATCAGCGTGATCAATGGCAGCCCGAAGCGTTCCGCCAGTTTCATCAGCCGCAACGCCTTGCGATAGCCCTCCGGCTTTGGCATGCCGTAGTTGCGGCGCACGCGCTCCTTGGTGTCGCGACCCTTCTGGTGACCGATCACCATCACCGGTTCCCCATCCAGGCGCGCCATGCCGCCGACGATCGCGGTGTCGTCGGCATACATGCGATCCCCGTGCAGCTCCTGAAAATCGGTGAACACCGCCGCGATATAGTCCAGCGTATAGGGGCGCTGCGGATGGCGCGCGAGCTGCGTGATCTGCCACGGCGTCAGGTTCGAGAAGATCGATCGGGTCAGGGCGCGGCTCTTGGACCGCAGCTTTGCAATCTCATCGCCGATGTTTACCTTGTCGTCGACGGTGATATGACCAAGCTCCTCGATCTTGGCCTCAAGTTCGGCGATTGGCTGCTCAAAATCCAGGAAACTGACGGCCATCCGGTGGGCGACTCGTGTGCATTGCTGCGGCGGACGAAGGGTACGGGTTTCGTCGCTAGTTCGCCACCGCCGCCGAGCCGGGCGCAGCCTCCGGGCTGTAGCTCAGCCGCACCGCTGCGCTCCCCAGCAGGTGTTCGAGCCGCTCCAGCAGCTCGCGCGACGGCCGTACCTTCCAGTCCTCCCCGAAGCTCAGCGTGCCGCTGGCCTGGCTGCCGCGGTAGCGCAGCAGCACGCCGCACTGCCCGTCGCGCGCCTCGCGCAGCAGCGCCTCCAGCCGCGCCAGCCGCGCCGCCGCCTCGGCGACGTCGGCGACACCGGGCCAGGTGATCAGCAGGCGGCGCGCGAGCCGCTCGCGCACCGCATCGAGCGACGCCAGCTGGCGCGCGCCGAGCCGCCAGGCATCGCTGAAATCGTCGAAGCGCAGCGTGCCCTCGACCTGTACCAGTGTGTCCTTGACGATCAGCTCGCGATGGCGCTGGTAGACCTCCTCGAACATCGTGACTTCCATGCGGCCGCTGCGGTCATCGAGCATGAAGCTCACGCGCGCGCCGCGCCGGCGGATCTCGACGATCAGCCCGGCGAGCGTCACGCTGCGCGCATCCAGGAACGGACGCACGTTGTCGACCGGCGCCGGCGGCCGCTCGCTGGCGAAGTCGGCGATGCGCCCGGAGGCGAAGTGACGCAGGTCCTGCTCGTAGGGCGCAATCGGATGCCCGGTCAGGAACAGGCCGAGCGTCTCGCGCTCCCCGGCCAGGCGCTGCGAGGCGCTCCACTCGGCCACCGGCTTGAGCGTCAGCGCAGCGGATGCCGCGGTCAGCGCGCTGGCGCCGAAGAAGTCCACCTGCCCGGCCGCGCGGCTGCGCGCGCTCTGCTCACTGGCCTGCATCGCCTGCTCGAGATTTGCCATCAGCGTGGCGCGATTGCAGCCCAGGCCGTCGAGGCTGCCGCAGCGGATCAGCGCCTCGAACACGCGCCGGCTCAGGCGCGACAGGTCGATGCGCCGGCACAGGTCGACCAGGTTGTGGTACGGACCGCGACGCGCGCGCTCCTCGACGATCGCCTCGACCGCCGCGCGCCCCACGCCCTTGATGGCGCCCAGGCCGTAGCGAATGGTGCGCTCATCGGCGACCGCAAAGCGGTAGCTGGAGCTGTTGATGTCCGGCGGCAGGACGGTCAGGTCGATCTGGGCGCAGTCGTCGATGAGCGTGACGATCTTGTCGGTGCGATCCATGTCGGCCGACAGCACTGCGGCCATGAATGCGGCCGGATAGTGCGCCTTCAGGTAGGCGGTCTGGTAGGACAGCAGCGCATAGGCGGCCGAGTGCGACTTGTTGAAGCCGTAGCCGGCGAACTTCTCCATCAGGTCGAAGATATGCGCCGCGAGACGCGCATCCACGCCGCGCGCGCACGCGCCGTCGACGAACACCGAGCGCTGCTTGGCCATCTCCTCGGGCTTCTTCTTGCCCATCGCGCGGCGCAGCAGATCGGCGCCGCCAAGCGTGTAGCCGGCCAGCACCTGGGCAATCTGCATCACCTGTTCCTGGTAGAGGATCACGCCGTAGGTGGCGGCAAGCACCGGCTGCAGCTGCGGGTGCAGGTAGTCGATGGCCGCCTGGTTCCTGCCGTGCTTGCGGTTGATGAAGTCCTCGACCATTCCCGACTGCAGCGGCCCGGGGCGAAACAGCGCCACCAGCGCCACGATGTCCTCGAACCGATCCGGCTGCAGCCGGCGGATCAGGTCCTTCATGCCGCGCGATTCCAGCTGGAATACCGCGGTCGTGCGGCAGGACTTGAGCAGTGCGTAGGTCGGCGCGTCCTCCATCGGCAGCGCGCCCAGCTCCAGCGGCGGCTGGTCGGCGCGTGCGCGTTCGGCGTTGATGGTGGCGACCGCCCAGTCGAGCACCGTCAGCGTGCGCAGGCCGAGGAAGTCGAACTTCACCAGTCCTGCGGCCTCGACGTCGTCCTTGTCGAACTGGGTGATGACTCCGGCACGCCCGGGCTCGCAGTACAGTGGCGTGAAGTCGGTCAGCACCGAGGGGGCGATCACCACGCCGCCGGCGTGCTTGCCGGCATTGCGTGTCAGTCCCTCGAGCGACTGCGCCAGCTCCAGCAGGTTGTGCACTTCATCATCCTGCTGGTAGAGCCGCTTGAGCTCCGCCTCCTTGGCGATCGCATCGGCGAGCGTGATGCCGAGTTCGAACGGGATCAGCTTGGCGATGCGGTCAACGAATCCATACGGGTGACCGAGCACGCGGCCGACGTCGCGCACCACCGCCTTGGCCGCAAGGCTGCCGTAGGTGATGATCTGCGACACGCGCTCCTGGCCATATTTGGCCGCCACATAGTCGATCACCCGATCGCGTCCCTCCATGCAGAAGTCGACGTCGAAATCCGGCATCGAGACGCGCTCGGGATTGAGGAAGCGTTCGAACAGCAGGTCGTAGCGCAGCGGGTCGATGTCGGTGATGCGCAGTGCGTACGCCACCAGCGAGCCGGCTCCCGAGCCGCGGCCAGGCCCGACCGGCACGCCGTTGTCGCGCGCCCAGCGGATGAAATCCGCGACGATCAGGAAATAGCCGGCGAAGCCCATCGGGCAGATCACCTCGAGCTCGGCCAGCAGCCGCGCGCGATAGCGTTCGGCCTGATCGCCAACGATGGCGGACGCCTGCAGCCGGCTGGCGAGTCCGAGCGCCGCCTCGGAGGCGAGGAACTGCTGCGGCGTGCTGCCCGCGGGCACCGGGTAGTCCGGCAGCCGCGGCTGGTCGAGGGTGAGTTGCAGGCTGCAGCGCCGGGCAATCTGCACCGTGTTGGCCAGCGCTTCGGGCAGGTCGGCGAACAGCGCGCACATCTCGGCCGGGCTGCGCAGGTACTGCTGCTGCGTATACCGGCGCGTGCGCCGCGCATCCGCCAGCAAGCTACCGTCGCGAATGCACACCCGCGCCTCGTGCGACTCGAAGTCATCGGCTTGCAGGAAGCGCACGTCGTTGGTGGCGACCACCGGCACGCCGTGGCGCGCCGCGAGCCTGAGCGCCGCGGCCAGGTAGGCGCGCTCATCGGCTTTTCCCAGCCGCTGCAGTTCGAGATAGAAGCGATCGCCGAACAGCGCCAGCCAGTACGCCAGCAGCTGCTCGGCCTGCGGCTCGCGCTCGCGCAGCAGGGCGCGCCCAAGATCTCCTTCGGCCGCACCCGACAGCGCGATCAGGCCGGCGGTACTGCCATGATCGAGCCAGGCGCGATCGATCAGCGGCACGGCCGCGGCGGTCTGGCCCGACAGGTACGCGCGGCTCACCAGTCGCGCCAGGTTCTGGTAGCCCTGCAGGTTCTGGCACAGCAGCGTCAGGCGCGATGGGCCGAGCTTGTCGTCCGCCTCGCGCAGCAACAGATCGACCCCGATGATCGGCTGCACGCCGCGCTCGAGCGCGGCGCGATAGAACTTGAGCATTGCGAACAGGTTGCACTGGTCGGTCAGTGCCACCGCCGGCATGCCCTTGGCCCGCACCGCGTCCATCAGTGGCGCGACCCGCACTACGCTGTCGATCAGCGAGTACTCGGTGTGCAGGCGCAGGTGGACGAAACTCGGCTGCATCGGGCGATCCGCGGCTATAGCGCCGGCGACCCGGTCAGCCAGCCGCGCAGCGGATTGAAGCTGCGCCGATGTATCGGGCACGGACCGAGGCGTAGCAGCGCCTGCAGGTGCTGTGGGGTGCCATAGCCGAAGTGCTGTGACATCCCGTAGCCCGGGTAGCGCTCGCACATGCCGACCATCAGCGCATCGCGATGGGTCTTGGCAATGATCGATGCGGCGCTGATGCTGGGCAGGATCGCATCACCGCCAACGACGGTGCGCACCTGGCAGCCGGCAAAGCAATCAGACAGGTACGGTGAACAGTTGCCGTCGATCATGATCATGGACGGGCGCAGCGCCAGGTCGACCAGCGCGCGCTTCATCGCCAGCAGCGTGGCCTGCAGGATATTGAGCAGGTCGATTTCCTCGTGATCGGCCTCGGCCACGGCCCAGGCCAGTGCGCGCTCACGGATACGCCGCGCCAGCACGCAGCGCCGCTCGGGGTCGAGCTGCTTGGAATCGCGCAGGCCGCGGATCGGGCGCGCAGGGTCGAGGATCACCGCGGCCGCCACCACCGGGCCGGCCAGTGGCCCGCGTCCGGCTTCATCCACCCCGGCGATCAGCTCCCTCAATGCCGCAAGCCCTCCTGATCCAAGCCCTGCTCCACGCCCTTATCGCGTAGCAGTCGCAGCACCGCCTGCGCGGCGCTGGCCGCCCCGCCGGCTCGCAGTGACTGATGTACCTGCAGAAACTCGCGCTGTAAATACTCCCGATAGGCCGCATCGTCCAGCGCGCGCTCGAGCGCGCCGGCGAGGTTGGCGCAGGTCACCGCCTGCTGGAAGAATTCCGGCACCAGCGCGGTACCCGCCAGCAGGTTGGGCAGCGAGAAGTATGCCAGCCGCACCAGCTTCAGCGTGCGCAGCAGCAGCGCGGTGAGCACGCCGACGCGGTAGGCTACCACCATCGGGCATCGGCACAGCAGCGCCTCCAGCGTCGCGGTGCCGGAGGTGACCAGCGCGGCGTCGGCGGCGGTCAGCGCGCGCCGCGCCTCGCCGTCGAGAATCCTGAGGTTCAGTCGCGAGGCGCCGGGGATCGTCGCCAGCACCCGGACGAATTCCGCCCGCACTTCGGCGTTGGCCATCGGCGCCAGCACCGCAAGGCCCGGGCGGCGGCGCGCCAGCTCGATCGCGGTCGCCAGGAACACGGCTGCCAGGCGCTGCATCTCGCCCAGCCGGCTGCCGGGCAGCAGCGCGATCAGCGGCACACTGGCATCCACGCCCAATGCCGCGCGCGCCGCGGCACGATCCGGCTGCAGCGGAATCTGATCGGCCAGCGGGTGGCCGACGAATTCCGCGCGCACCGCATGATGGCGATAGAACGCCGGCTCGAACGGCAGCAGGCACATGACCAGGTCGCAGCAGCGCGCGATCCTGCGTACCCGTCCTGGCCGCCATGCCCAGACCTGCGGACTCACGTACTGCACGGTCGCGATGCCGAGCGCCTTGAAGCGCTCGGCCAGCCCGAGGTTGAAGGCGGGCGCATCGATGCCGATGAAGATCGCGGGTTTCCAGGCGCTGATGCGCTCGATCAGCATCGAGCGCAGGCGCAGCAGCCGCGGCAGGTGGCGCAGCGGTTCGATCAGCCCCATCACCGCCAGCTCATGCGCGTCCGCCAGCGGCTGGCAGCCGGCAGCGCGCATCGCCGGCCCCGCCACACCGAGGAACTCGACCGGTGCCTGGCAGTCACTGCGCGCGGCGACCAGCGCGGCGATCAGCGCGCCGCCGAGCGCATCGCCGGAGGTCTCGCCGGCAACGATCGCGATCCGCAGCGGTGTCATCTGCCGTTGCTGCTCAGCGGATCAGGCTGCGTTCCGAGGTGCGGATAAAGTCCAGCAGGATCTGGAGCTCCGGCTGCGTGCCGACCAGCGCGGTCAGCTGTTCGACCGCCGCCGCCAGCGGCAGGTCGCTGCGGTACAGGATCCGATACGCATGGCGCAGGTTGCGGATCTGGTCGGCGGAAAACCCCCGGCGCCTGAGGCCTTCGCTGTTGATGGAGTGCGGCACCGCCGGATTGCCCACCGCCATCACGTACGGCGGCACGTCGCGGTTGACACCGCAGTTGTTGGCGAGGAACGCATGCGCGCCGATCTTGCAGTGCTGGTGCACGGCGCAGTAGCCGCTCAGGATCGCCCAGTCCCCGATCTGCACGTGACCGGCGATCATCGCCAGGTTCACCATGATCACGTGGTCGCCGATCACGCAGTCGTGCGCCACGTGCGTGTACGCCATGAAAAGGTTATCGCTGCCGATGCGCGTGACGCCCTGGTCCAGCACGGTGCCGCGACTGATGGTGCAGTACTCGCGGATCACGTTGCGATCGCCGATCACCAGCCGCGTCGGTTCGCCGGCGTACTTCTTGTCCTGCGGCACCTCGCCGATCGAGGCGAACTGGAAGATCCTGTTGTCGGCGCCGATCGTGGTGTGACCGACGATCAGCGCGTGCGGACCGACCCAGGTTCGCGGCCCGATGGCAACGTCCGCGCCGATCACCGCATACGGGCCGATCTCGGCATCGGCCGCCACCTGCGCGCCGGCCGAGACTACCGCGCGCGCATCGATCACGGCAGGTCCGCCGGCGCTGGCGTGACGGGCGTCGGCACGGTCGGCGCCGGTGTGCCCGGCCGACTGTGCAGGTCCGGCGCAATCATGATCTGGGCGTTGGCGACCTCCTCGCCACCGACCTCGGCGCGGGTAGCGAAGCGGTAGATGCCCTTGAAGTTGCGCTCCAGCCTGACCACCAGGATCAGCTGGTCACCCGGTTCCACCGGCTTGCGAAAGCGCGCCTTGTCGATGCCGACGAAATAGAAGCGCGTAGTCTCGTCGGGTATCACGTTGGCGGTCAGGAACGCGAGCAGGCCCGAGGCCTGGGCCAGCGCCTCCAGGATGATCACGCCCGGCATCAGCGGCCGGTGCGGAAAGTGACCGGTGAAGTACGGCTCGTTGTAGGTGACGTTCTTGAGCGCGCGAATGCTCTTGCCCGGCACGAACTCGAGCACCCGGTCCACCAGCAGGAACGGGTAGCGGTGCGGCAGATAGGTCATCACGCCATTGATATCGAGTGTGGTCGGCTCATTCATCCCGCGGCTCCTGTGGCACCGGTTCCTGTGGCAGCTGTTCGGCTCGTGGCTGGCGCGCACGGCCTGTGCGCTCGCGCGCCGCGAGCATCTTGAGGGTGGTCCAGACGCGCCACCAGTGGCGGATCGGCTCCACGGGTATCACGCTGGTATAGACACCCGGACTGGTGACCGAATGCGCCACCATCGACATGCCGGTCAGCACCACGTCGTCGCAGATCTCCAGGTGCCCTGCCAGGCCGCAACCGCCGGCGATCATGCAGCGCTCGCCTATGCGTACGCTGCCGGAAATGCCGGTGCAGGCGGCGATCGCCGTGTGCCTGCCGATGAATACGTTGTGGCCGACCTGGATCTGGTTATCGAGCTTGACGCCGTCGCTGATGACGGTGTCCTCCATCGCGCCGCGATCGATGGTGGTGTTGGCTCCGATCTCGACGTCATCGCCGATGCGCACGCCGCCGACCTGCGGCACCTTGAGCCAACGGCCGCGCTCCAGCGCCAGGCCGAAGCCGTCGGCGCCGATCACCGCGCCGGAGTGCACCAGCGCGCGCGCGCCGAGCACCACGCCATGCTCGAGCGTGACGCGGCTGAGCAGCCGGCTATCCGGGCCGACGCGCGCGCCGGCCGCAATCACGCAGGACGGGCCGACCAGGCAGCGCGGCCCGATCACCACATCGGCCGCAATCACCGCAAACGGGCCGACCTGGCAGCTTGGATCGACCTGCGCGCGCGCATCGACAATGGCGCTGGGGTGAATGCCCGGCTGCAGCGGCGGCAACGGGTGCAGTTCGGTGGCGATGCGCGCGAACAGCGCATGCGGATTGGACGTGATCAGTGAAGCGACCGGGCAGGACGCAGCAACCCGCGGCTCGAGCACCACCGCGGCCGCGCGCGTGGCGGCGAGCTGCGAGGCGAGCCGGGGGTTGGCGAGAAAACTGAGCGCGCCCGGACCCGCCGAATGCAGCGGGGCGACGTGATCGACGCTCACATCCGGATCGCCGGACAGCTCGCAGCCAAACCGTACCGCCAGCTGGCCCAGTGCAATGCCCATGGTGATGCGCGCACGCCGCGCCCGAACGGCGCTATTTCGGGGTCGAGTTGCCCTTTGGAGCGGCAGCCGGAGTCTTGGGGGCCGCGGCCGGCGTGCCGCTGGCCGGCGAGGGCGTGCGCACGCCGCGCGCCTGCAGGGCCGACAGCACCTGCGGGGTGACATCGAGCACCGGCGACGCGAAGATCACGCCGTCCGCCAGCACCAGGTCGAATTTCTGCCCCTGCGCGAAGTTCTGCACTTCCTCCACCAGGGTCTTCTGCAGCTTCGACAGCTCCTCGTTCTGCCGCGCGTTGAAGTCGTCCTGGTACTGCTGCACCTTGAGCTGCAGCTCACGGTTGCCGTCGCGTAGCTCGCGCTCTGCCGCGGTGCGCTGGTCGGCCGACATGGTCGCCGAATCGCGCTGCAGCGAGTCTTCCTTGCCCTTGAGGGTCTGCTGCTGTGTCTGCAGCTCCTTCTGCTTGCCGGCAAATTCACCGCGCAGCGCATCCTGCGCGGCCTTGGCCTGCGGCGACTCCTGCATCAGCTTGGCATAATTGACCACACCGATCTTCAGGTCCGCCCACGCCGGCGACACAGCCGCCGCCAGCACGGTGGCTCCCGCCATTGCTACTCCCCAGCGCCGAAATCTCATGCCTGCTCCTGCTTGTGCACACGCATCTGTCTAAAAGGACTGTCCGATCGAGAACTGGAAGCCCTCGGTACGGTCCGCAAAATGAATTCCATCGCTGCGGGCCGGATTGAGCGCGATACCGTAGCTGAATCGGAAAATGCCCAGCGAAGGCGCGAGCCATTGCACCGCAACACCGGTGCCCTGCTTCAGCGCATGATAACTGAATTTGTAGGTCACAGGGGTTGCAAGGTCCTCGCCGACATATGTCGTACCGTCGGTCGAAAATACGTTGCCCATGTCGAAGAACAGGCTGCCGCGGGCGCTGGTCTGCCACTTCTCCGGCAGCGGCACGATCAGTTCGGTGCGCGCCACGGTCAGCAGGTTGCCGCCGTAGGGGTTGCCGTTGGTGTCCACCGGTCCCAGCGTGTCTTCGGTATAGCCGCGCACCGTATCCGGGCCGCCGGCGTAGAAGCGCTTGTACGGCGGCATGCCCTTGGTACCGCCGAACGGCTCGCCATAGGCGACCTGGATTGCCTCGGACAGCACCCAGCGGCGCCACAGCGGCAGGAAGCCTGAGAACTCGTAGCTGGCCAGCACGTAGCGCACATCGCTGCCGGGCGGCACGACGCTGAATGACAGCGCATTGCGCACGCCGCGGTCGGCGAACAGCGAGCGGTTGCGCGAATCGTATTGCCAGCCGGCCGTCAGCTCGACGGTGTCGTAGCGGCTGCCGATCAGCGTGGTGGAGTACGAGGTGGTCGAGCCATCCGGCTGGATGAAGGTGGATACCGCCTGGCTGGTGTAGGAGTGGCCGTTCTGCTCCACCCAGCGTACCGCCTGCTGCGCGCTGCTGCTGTTATAGGTGAGCAGGTCGTTGTGCTGCAGCGACACGCCGGCGCTGATGCCCTGGTACTCGGTGATCGGGTAACCGTAGGTGAGCCCGAGCGCCAGGTTCTTCGAGCCGAATGCCGAGGTCTCCGAGGTGAACTGGGTCGAGTCGCGGTAGCTCAGCGACAGCGTGCGCGACAGGTTGTCCACGGTCCGGTACGGATCGGTCTGGCTGAAGCTGTAGATCTTGTTGTAGCGCCCGGCATCGACGTTCAGCGCCACGTAGTCGCCGCCGCCGAAGAAGTCGCTGTCGCTGAAGTTGCCGTTGAGCACGAACTTCTGCGACGCCGAGTAGCCGATACCGCCGCCGACGGTCGCGCTTGGCCGCTCCTTGACGGCGAAGTTCACGTCCACCAGGTCCGGCACGCCTGGCACCGGTTCGGTGGACATCTCGACGCTCTCGACGAAAGGATCGCGCTGCAGGCGCTGCTTGGAGCGCTCCAGCGCCACGTTCGACAGCCAGGAGCCCTCCAGCTGGCGCAGTTCGCGCCGCAGGGTTTCATCGTTGCTGCGGGTGGTGCCGGTGAAGTTGATGTGGCGCACGTAGACGCGGCTGCCCGGATCCACGAACAGCGTGAGATCGACGATCTTCTTCTGCTCGTCGGTGGTCGGCACCGGTTCCACCTTGGCGAAGTAGAAGCCTTCCGCCCCCAGCCGGTTCTTGATCAGCTCCTGGGTCTGGCTGATGGCGCGCTGCGAATAGATCTGGCCGCTATGCACCACCAGCAGTCTCTGCAGCTGGTCTTCCGGCACGATGGTGTTGCCGGCGACCTTGATCTCGCCCAGCCGGTAGACCCGGCCCTCGGTGATATTCACCGTGATGAAAATATCGCTCTTGTCCGGCGCCACCGCCACCTGCACCGAGTCGATGCGGAAATTGGCGTAGCCGCGGTCCTGGTACCAGGCGGTGATCTTCTCCAGGTCGCCCTGCAGCGATTCGCGCGAGTAGCGGTCGCTCTCCTTGTACCAGGAGGTCAGGTTCGGCGTCGTCAGCTGCAGCGTAGCCAGGATGTCCTTTTCCTTGAACGAGGTATTGCCGACGATGTTGATCTGGCGGATCTTGGCGCGGCTGCCTTCCTTGATGTCGATGTTAACCCGTACCCGGTTGTCCGGCAGGTCCTCGACC
>Ga0116229_10011186_pt1 | contig 13301 bp, 16 predicted proteins | sample S1TSphgellanicum_3_FD_87313 | JGI IMG/M metagenome (GOLD analysis project Ga0116229, IMG submission 87313) | Host-associated microbial communities from peat moss isolated from Minnesota, USA - S1T2_Fc - Sphagnum magellanicum MG | ecosystem: Host-associated > Plants > Peat moss > Unclassified...
AAAACCATGGGATTTGGTACTGACTTTTGTGAGGGGCAGGTATTTTACAGGTAACTAGACATTGAGCAATGAATGGGTAGCAAACACATCAGAAAACAGATGAGCAGAAAAACAAAGAGCTACCAAGTATGTTTGCTATCATCCCCATTTCCATATGATCCTGAACTGCACTACATTCCATGTTTCTCAGTTTCCAAAACCTTCAGAATTGCAACAAAAGAGACTCAATCCTTTCTCTTCTCAAGCTGGGGTACTTTCAATTGCCTTCTGTTTGCATTCAACAATCTGCAATAAGAAGATTTGAAAGAAGAGCTGAATCCTCCAACAGACAAGGAATACATGTGCATATGAAATCAATCAATAAAAATCCATGTGTGGATTATTAGGTAGAAAACTTTGGTGAACTTGGCACTTAATTACAACAGCTCAACTCAACATGCAATTGATTAGCAAGCTCATCAAGAAAAAGACACAACAAATCGATCTCCACAACAATAAATCTGAACGTAACGCCAATAATGGATGTGTACAATTGTAACCATATAAGAGTCACTCACAGTGTCGTCAGACCACCTCCTTCTTCATCACAAGTCTGTTGTAGCAGTGACAAATGAGCTGCCATGACTACTACTACCCACTGACTTCATCAGCTCCCAACTGATTGACTGACTGATGGTGGGTTGTAGATTAAATGTACAAGAATCTACAGCCTGAAATTTGGGCAAACCATTATACATAACATCCACATTCTTGAGTTTCTGTCACATTTCCAGAATCAATGGGAAGAAGAAGACTCATACATTCATGGGGAAGTGATGGGAAAAAAACAAGAAGACTCATACCTGTAGCAACCAGCAGAGCAAGAAGGAGGCGAATTCAGGTGCACTGATGCCAAGGCATGGAAGGAGTGGCTATGGAGATTGAGCATGAGGATGTACAACAAGAAGAGTGTTCAGGAGCTGAAAGATGGCTTGACCACCGATCCAAGTCCGAATTCCAAACCAGCCACAACCGATGAAAGCACGCAAGAGACAGGGCACATTGGCACCACGGATGCCGAAGGAAGCTCTTGCAATGACAGGAAACGGATATGCCGAATTTGGTGCCAGCATGAGCACTCAACACCATGAGAACCCCTTGCCACCATGCCATACCCATCTCCACCAAGCTCCCTGCCAAGTAGTACGTCGGTACTCCCACCACAAGAGCCACCCACAAGCTCCCCATGTCGCGCGCCGTCAGAATCCTTCCTGCTTTCATCGTCGGTGCGCAATCCTGGTTATACAACCACTCGTCTGGACTCCTTGGATCTCTGGGAGAAATGGGTTCCAGCAACTTTCCCCACAACCCATCGGCTGCTGTGCTGCTGATTTCCCAGCTGAGTTTGAAGAAGCTGAAGCTCCTTCTGCAGAGGAGCTGCTAGTGCTAGTAAGGAGCTTCTCTCTCGTTGTATCTCCATCCCCGGAAACGTTCCAGCCAAGAAAGAGATTCCTCATAGCAAGCAAGAAGCAACAAGGGTACAGACAGATTTCCTCTGATCTCAGTGCCTGGCTCTCATCATGCTTTTGCTGGAGAGAAAGAGAGAGACATCTGCTGCTGCTGCTGCTGCTGAAGTTGGGATTTGTAAGAGATGCTCGGTGAAGAAGAAGAAGAAGAAGAAGAATTGGGTTTTTCGTCTTGTGTAAAATGTTGTATGAGGAATGGGAATTGTTGTTTTATTGCAGTCAGTCGGGAGGAGGAGATCTAATAAGACTTCTTGTGGATGGGTATGAAGAAAAAGAAGAAGAAGAAGAAGGATCTTATTTCTGCCTTTTTCCAACTTATTCATGCACCACGAGAAGCTTGTGTTTGCTCAGGTATACATGCCCGGGACTCTCGCCGGTAAATTAGACCTGGATCGTCCACTGCTAGCTTTTCTTCAGTTTCTGTTACAGGAATCCCTCGAGGAGCCGCGCAGCCTAACGACTTTTTGAATTGCGACAACCGTAGATAGCGAGAGAGAGAGCATACCCATCTCCAAATTGTACATTGGAAAAAAAATCTTCTTCATCTTCTTGTTTCTAGCAATTGCAGCAAACTTACCAAGGAATCGGTCTTCACCAATTCTGAATCTGCTGCGTACAAGTAGAGCTCCACTGTAGAGTACCCACCCTTTGCAAACTTGTGCTCTGCTTCTTGTCATTGGTTTTTTTGTCTTTCTTCTTGCAAAAAACATTTTTTGGGCAGACATCTTCTTCTTCTTGGTTTTGTTTTTCTTCTTCTTGCAAACATTTTTTTTTCTGGCAGATGTCTTCTTGGTTTTGGTTTTTTTTCTTCTTGCAAACATTTTCTGTCTGGCAGACATGTTTTTGTTTTCTTGGTTTTGTCTTCTTTCAAGCATTTTTCTGCCAGAAATGATATTCTTGTTGGGTTTTGTCTTTCTTTGGGGTATGTATTGTTTCTGGCTGGCACACAAACAAACAAACAGACAGACAGACAGACAGACAGACAGGGAACCCTTGTTGTTGGGTTTTTGTGTGTCTTTCAAACATTGTTTGGCAGGCACAGAAAGACAGACAAAGCCTTGTTCTTATTGTTCTTGGGTTTGCTTTTGTCTTTTTTTTCTTTACACTGAGGTCGTCAGTCTCCCTGTCTGTCTCTCTGTCTGTTTTGGAATGTAAAAGGAAATGGCAAGGGAGACACAACAGCAACAGCAACAACAACAACAACAAATGGAGAAGATTCATGACAGTGTGTTGGATGCGATTCATAATGCACTTTCAAAGGAGTCTCTGATCAAGAAGCTGGTGCTTCCCTTCAATGAGACTCTCTCATCTGCAAGGTCGCGGGTATGTGGGAGTGTGTGTGTGGGCTGGGCACCCGCACTGAACTAAACCGCAGTTTGAACCCCTCAATGTGCTCATTTCACAAACTTGTTGTTAGTGTGTGATACTTGTGCAGGATCATTGGTTTTCATGCACGTTCAAATCTCTTGTCTCATCCCCATTGATATCAATCTATCATCCTGCTGCATATCAGGGTGTAGCAGCTGCTGGACCATCATCATCATCACGCTGGGAATGGCAGAAGAATACAGCATTGCTGGTGCTGGAAAACCGCAATCAGCAATTGCAGCATCTTCTCACTCAGGTAGATCTTCTGGCCACCCAGAAGAAGCAGTAGAAGTAGATACATGGGTGGGGATGGTGCTGGGTATGATAAGTGCAGCAGCAGCATCGTCATGGCTGCTATTGTGGGCATTATTGATTTTTTGCAGGCAGAGACAGATGCTGTGGAGCATGAAGCTCGCGCACACAAAGATCGCAGAGTATTGGGAGAAGCTCTGCAACGCAGCAAGGAAGAGGCATTGCTTCTAGCCAGAGCACGTGACATGCGTGCACGCCTCATAGAACAAATGCAAGTGATGGCCCGCAGCAAACAGCTGCAAGCCACACTCTGCACATGGCGACACTTCTGTAGGAGATCCAGGAAGACTCGGGTAATGGGGTGATTCAAATTTACCACTTTTGTTGTGTCTTTGTAGAGTTTTTACACTAGTGGGTGTGATGGATCAATTGACTTTTTCACAGTAACTCTTTAAATTGTGGAATAATAATTTGTTTAATTTGGTTCTTCTTCATCTACACAGGCACTCCAGAGAGCAGAGAGATTATGGACTGCACGACGCATGTTGAAGTTGTTTGATGCCTTTGTTATTGGCTGCCATCAAAGGAAAGAAAGCTACCATTCCATAGTTGTTGCTGCACGGCATCGGAGTAAAGTTCTGCTGCTTTCTACCCTACGCTTGTGGTGGAGAGCTTCCTTGCTGAGACAAGACGCAAAAAACAGACTTGAGAAGTTCATGAGCTACTGGTCCCAGTACCGACTGAGATCAGTTGTGGTTTCCTGGCACACTCGCTGCATTCAGCTCACATTGCAGATGTTGAATGAGAAGAGAGTGATCCGGATGTTGCACTTCAATCAACTGCGATCTGCATGGCGTGAATGGCATTTGCATGTGACCATGGCAAGAGAGAAGAAAGCCAATGCAGAGTTCTTCATGTTCCTAAAACTTGCAGGAAGTTGCTTGGAGAGCTGGCATAACCTGCTCATCAGGAAGAAGCAAAGACTGAAACAGTTGGAGCTCGGTAATTCAGATCCAGCATTTGTGTGTATATATATATCCTAGAAAACTCAGTTTTGTCTTTGCAACCAATCCATAGGTCAGGAAACAATTTAGTTTCTTCAGCCTTGTTTTTGTTCTCTTGCACCACCCTTACAGACCATCAACTAATCTTCTGATGTTTGTGTTAGGTGGGCATCAAAGGCAAGTCTTCATGGTGCGGGCTGCTATGACGGTCTGGCTCCAAAGGGCACAAATGGCAGCTGTGATGGCAACACGCCTGACATGGTTCCTGAAACGCAAACGAAGGAAAACCAAGTGGATAGTGATGGTCAAATGGTGCCAACATGTTGCGAAAATGAGAGAAGCCAGGACTGCAAGGACCAAGTTCTTGAAGAAACTAGAGAAACAGTGCATGAAATGGGCATTTGAAGCCATCAGGAAAAGGTCAATAAACAAAGCTCTACTGGAATGGTGGCAGCAGCAACAGTCAAACAGAATCAGGTACATGAGCTTCCTTCCCTAGTTCTTTTACAAGAGAATGCAAAGTTCAATAGCCTCTTTCCTTTGTTTTTTCCCCTCTTCTTTATTGAGGAGGAGGCATACCTCAAGATCATGAATTGCTTTGATTGTGAAGAACTTGTTGGGTCCCTGCAACAGCGGGCCACCACCCATTGCATCTGCCAAGCAAGGTGCCTTGTGCAACTGCAGAAAACTGATTTTGTGCTAGTGTTGGACAGGGGCTCAGTGATGAGGTTATGGTTGCAGGAGATTAAACACAGGCAGACAACCCAATTGTGGGTGCAGCACATGCATGTCCATTGGAGGAATCGCCAGCTACTGAAACACTTCTCATCATGGCTTGTGTACACTGAAGCCTGCAGGTATCCATCCCAACTGTGCATGTGCAACAAGTTGGAAAAGCAAAGACTTCTTGACAGTGTTTTCAAATAGAACAATTCAGGGTAACCTGTTGGGTGCTAGTGCAAGAAGTAGTGGATTATCATGATCTGTTGATCCAATAGAATTGGAAGCAGTAAACTCTCCTCAAGAGGATTTTTTTGCCATTTGTAGGAGGATGAGTGCAGAAGACAAGCTCTGTGAAGCAGAGGCAAGGGTGGAGCTGTTGGAAACTCAGCTGAATGGGGCTGCCCATGTACAGGCAGAGATGGAGATATTAGTAGCTGGATTCGAGACAGAAAGGTCATGTATGATGGATGATACAGGCACTGTGATTGCCAGGACTCCTCGTTGGATATCTGGATTTCTTGATGGTAGGAAACACTGCTGTTGAGACACTTTGCTCTTATATTCACCTCACCCACAATGTGGAATACCACCTGCTGGTGATTGTTCTAACTGTGAGTGCTGTTGTTGCAAATGCAGTTGAATTGAGGTGGAGCAGACCAGCTATGGAGAATAAATGGTTGCCTGCTGCTCGTGCAGGCCATTCTGCAGTGTCTCTCCAGCTTGGGTCCAAAAACCCACCAAGCACCGTTGTCGTGTTTGGTGGCTATAATGGGCAAGAATGTTTCAATGATGTCCTCATCTTTGACTGTGGTAAAACAAAGATGTGCACTACTTTTGCAAGAAGTTGCTGGTTCATGGAAAGATTTTCAACTTTCAAGGCCCAAATATGTCCAGAAGTGTTTCATCATCAGTATCACTGACAAAGGCAAGCTTTTTGGAATGTGTGACTTCCAGGTGACATGTGCTGGGAAAGACCTGCAGTGTCAGTGGCACTGGGAAGTGTGTGCCCTCCACCAATGCGTAATCACAGTGCCTGTCCATTAGGTGCAAGCAGGATGCTGCTTTTTGGAGGCTTTGATGGTGCCACTGAGTTTTCTGATGTGTCCCTGCTCACTTTCATTGATCAAGGATGTGAGTCACTGACTCTCTGAACTCAAAAAGCTCCTGTATCTCTTTTCAACAGGATGAATCCATTTTTTTTCTGCAAATTTTAGACTGCTCTGCTTTGATGCTGACAAGAGCCTGGCAGAATGGATTTGGACACAACCAGTGCGGACAACTGCTGATAGTTGAGAGCATCAGTAGCTGACACCCTGAGAGAAGTCTTCTTCCATCTTGGTGCATGAAGGGACAACAGATGACGCAAATGTAGCTTCACCATGTGAATGAAGAAGAAATGGGTCCCAAAAGATTCTGACCAAAAAACAAATTCTGATATAATAATCCTTGTGGCAGTCTCTTGTGAATGGTCACAGCCAGAACGACAATTGGGTGCAGTGCCTGGATCATTTTCCCACCACACTTGCTGTATCACCCAAGATGAGAAGCAGATGACTGTGTTTGGGGGTTATCGTTCAGGTGTTGGCCACCTGAATGAGACCTGGTTGCTTGATCTGCAGCTCATGGCATGGACCTCCCCAGACTATGTTGTTGGAGTCCCACCTTCTCCACGCAGGAGCCATGCAGCAGCCATTATTGACAAGTGCATGTTTGTATTCGGGGGTTACAATGGGAAGGAGCATTTAGCTGATCTCCACATACTGGATCTTGAATCAATGGCCTGGCAGTTGTGTGTTCAAGTCTGTGGAGACTTGCCATCACCACGACGACAGCATGCAATGGCAGCTGTTGGGAAGCACTTGGTTATCCATGGAGGATATGATGGACAAAAGTATCTGGATGACATCTACAGCTTCAACACAGACAGTAGAATCTGGAAAAGGTGGCCAATCATAGCACCTTGCAAGGAGGAGGGGGCATCTGTAGACAATTCACAGTCATATGGTCGGTCAATGCAAACAATGGTGGTAGCTAGACAACAGCTGGTCATTTTTGGGGGAGTTTGTGACCAAGGTGCCTTGCAAGATGTTCTATTCCTTGAGAATGCTGCTGGTAAGAATTTTTTCATGTGGAGTATGTATACTAGCTTTAAGTGGAGATTCTGGACTTGTTTTTCAAGAGCTTGCTAAATGGGTTAACACCCACAAATGATATCCATTCCATTTCTGAAGTCTGAAGTTGGTGGTCACTTTGCAACTGCAGCAATCAGTGGTCTTCAGCTGCAGAGAAGTTTGTCAGAGGAGACTGCAAAAGTCCACAAACTGCAATTAAAGGTGGTGAAACATGAGCAAGCCTTCCAAGTCAAATCGACAGAGCTCACCTTGGCACAGACCAAACTCTTGCAGCTTCAGTCTGCACTTAAGGTAGATAAACCCTGACCAAAGGATGCTGGAAAAACATGCAGAAATTCTTATTTTATTACTACAGATGTTGATTATACAAGGACCTGCTGGCAGCTGAGAAATGGGGGATCCTGGAAAAGTGCAGGTGGAAGGGAAGAAGCGAAGCTCAGCAATCGAGGGGCAGCGGGTGTTGCTTGAAAAGCTACGAAAGGCGCGTGATAATTCACGCACACTTGTGGAAACTTGCTGCAGGTTTCTTACACACGAAATCCCAGTACACAGATTTTCTTCCCCATTATCAATTCAGCTTTGAAAACAAAATACTATGTCTCTCCATACAAATCTCTCCACACTTGGTTTCCTCTCATATCAATTTGTGTAATTTTGTTTCTGGGCATTGGAATGCAGGTTGGAGGAAGAGCAAGAGAGTCTCCAGAAACTGGTGACCCAGTATGAGCAACAAAGACAGTCAGCTGTACAATTCGGTTTTCTCTCAACCATACAGAGGCCATTGTGACCCACTGAAAAATTGTCACAGTACTCATGAGATGCACACTAAACTAGAGCTCTGTAAGTCTATGAATTTCAGCTCTCTATTTCACTCAAGCTCCTCACTGGGAGCTTGAAATTTCACTGTACACTTCCTCAATTACTCCTACCTTCCTGATGCAAAACCAAAACTGGGTTATGAAATTCTCACAAAAGGACCAGGGAAGAGTCCTCAGCATCTGGAAAGACTAATCTGAATAATCGTAGTCACTTTCATCAAATGGCCAGAATGAAGAAATGGGTTCAGAAGGCAAATCCTCGTTGATGATGAAGAGACAATCCCCAAGTTCCTGAACTGTCTGTGAATTGTACTCATTGATGTGTAAAAATTGAAGTGTTGTCAGTTGGTTAAAACTCTCAGGGAACTCTTTCAACCTGATGCAGTCAGTTAGTTTGAGCTCCAGAAGTGAATTCAAACTCCCAAAATTGTCAGGAAGTTTTGTCAGACATGAACAACTGGCAAGGGACAGGGTGTTGAGGTTTGACAGCTGCCCAAAACCGTCAGGCAAGCTCTGCAAGGATTCACACCCATGCAGATTCAGCTTACACAATGACAGCAGCTGACCAAAGTTGTCAGGTAGCTTGCGCAAACTTTTGCATTGCCAAAGCTCCAGCGTTTGCAACTTGTGCAGCCAGCCAAAGCTTGGAACCAGTTCTGTCAGGTTCTCACAACCACCTAGATCAAGGTATTGCAGAGCTTGGAGTTGCCCAAAATCATCAGGCAGCTCTTTCAACCTCTTGCAGGAACCAAGTTCAAGCATCTGCAATGAACTCAACTGCCCAAACCCAGCAGGTAGCCTTTCCAAGTTCTCACAGAATCTCAAGTCTAATGTATGTAAGGAGTGCAGATCCTGGAAGTTTGTAGGCAATTCCCTTAGTTTCTTGCACTCCAAAGACAGAGCCTTGAGCTCTCGTGGGAACTGCAGAATGAACAAAACAAATACCCCTGGCCCCCATCAGAAAAATCCAACTATCTAGAAATGAGGCAACTCAAGAGAACAACAATTATGAAAAACTTTCCTGTGCATGAGTTTTTGTTTCTTGATACTTCGTACCTCAAAATCTTTGAAGTCCATATCAACTTCGCAAATGCTCAGTACTGCCAATTGTGAAAGCTTCCAAAGGTTCTGAAACGGCATTGCACCTTTGATAATCAAAAGTTGAAGCTGGTATGGAGAATTTCTACACTGCCCAATAACCTCATTCTCGAGAATCAGTACACGTAAAGACTTGCATAGAACATCCAAGGTTTCTGCAGGTAATGCCTCCTTGCAATTCCTCAGAGACAACCCCTCGATTTTCTTCATATCCTGCAGACACATATAACAAAATGAGATTTTAGCCCCAGTAATCCAATCACTCCTTTGTACATCTAACATGGATTGTTGTGTGCTGCAGTTTCACAGCCACCCAAGAGGCTCAAAGGGCGTAATGAGCTACAGACAATGGCAAGAGAAAATAAAAATGGAAGGAGATTATGATATAGTCTTCTATAAACAAATCTCCATCATGGGTGGTTCTGAAGTAACTATGAACGAGTGGAATTGGGATTGCAATTCTTTACTGTTTCATCTTCCTTGAGAGCTGGCGGTAACCAAACTGCACCATCAGACCAAACACGAATACCAGTCTCCTTATTACGCCCAAGAGCAATCAAAAGATCATGGACATGTACACGTGTGACATTGTCAACATCGAGCTTCTGCTTGATCAATGCCAATTCTTCCAGGGCCTTCAAGCGGCCTTCGCCAATGACATGACTAACCATCTCCCATGGTAGATCTACCAAGAAGGCAGTTATGTCAAGAAATGCTTTTGCATCTGCCTTAGCAAGCTGCGCATAACTGAACTCAAGACTGCGATACAGGCGATTCTCCTTGTTGCCTGTTAAAGAATCACAACTTTGCAGTGAGTCAACCACATGCTTTGATGCCGAGTCCCAGTTCCTGGATTTGAGGTACTTTCCAACTACTTCCAGAGCTAATGGTAAACCTGCACACAGTCTGAGAATGCTCACGAAATTATTTTGTTTCTCTGCTGCTGCTTCTGCTTCTGCTGCTTCTTTTCCGCCAAAGGCATGGAGACATAAAAGCCTCCTAGCTTGACACAGGTCGAGCTCTTCAACTTCATACTTGCTGCATTTGAAACCCATCTCTTCTAACACTGGACAAGCATTTGCGTCACGCGAAGTTACAAGAACCCGACTATGTTTTGGAAGGATGAGTTTCTCCGGAAGTAGATCAGTTAGAACATCAGCATTGAGGACATTGTCAATGAAGATAAAAAGAGGCTCCTGGCACTCATTGCCAAGGAATTGGCCCAGGCATTGTGATCCTTCTCTGTGGTCACCAAGGCGAACCTTCTCGCCTGACAATCGCTCCATGATGTTGGCTTGCAGGTCTCGCAGTTTGTCAAGTGATGGGCTCTCACCCACTTCCACCTTGCAATAGTTGCGTCCCTTTTTGGAGTTCAACTTTGCGTATACACCATCCCCAAGCGTGGACTTGCCAATTCCACCCATACCATGAAGGACAACTGCCCTCATCTCTGAATCCTCCATCTCCAGCATTGTGATCACCATATCCACTCGCTCATCAAGCCCAACTGACATTGACAAAACCCACAACAAAAAACCTTTCTTTATATGTGGCAGTTGTGGGTTGTGCGATTCTGGGGGGTGGGGGGATGCTTCTTCAATCTATCATCTCTACAGGAGATTGAAGGAGCATTTTTTTTTACCTTTACCACTGGGGTACACAGGGATTGAAGGAGACAGTGGAAGACTGATCTGACGAGTGAGCTTCGAAGTCCTTTCAAGCACTTTCTCAACTGCTGTCAGGGTGAGATTTGGATACACTCCCTCAAGCATCTTGCGAAGCTGGTCCATACTCTCCTTTGTTGACCCTGCAAAGCATAACCTGGAAAACCAATAACCTCCAACAACAAAATTTCAAGACTTTGCAATTCTGCTGCATCAGTGGATCCTATGAAGACATTCAGCTGCAAGGTAAAAGCATTAGAAAGAGCAGAAAGCAAATTTACATAGAGACAAAGGGATAGGAGATGTTGGGCTGCTTTATACTTACTTGCTGAATGTACCGCTTTTGACATGAGTACAACAAAGGACAGTTCCTTGTGCAATGAGAGAAGTGGCTGTTTTCAGTTTTTCATCAGCTTCTGGTAGTTGTGGAAGGAGAGCTCGAATATGTTTTGCCAAATCTCGCATCGCAAGAAGGAGGCTGAGACATTCACTTGTGTTTTTCGAACCTTGATCAACCTGTTCCAAAACATATACTACAAGAGAGAGAGCAGCACCTGCCCAGTGCAACTTACTTGCACCTTTTAACACTTCACAAAGCAATGTAAAGCACTCTGCTGATAGGTTTTTGATTGTCAACTGCAAGCCCCCCCACCCAAAAAAAAAGCACAGCAAGCTTATTCACTCACTCTGTTTCATGATATCAATGTGCAGGTGGTGATGATGATCATTTCTAAAAAAATAAAATGGCAGATCAGAAGATGGGTTGATGTCAATGAGTGGGTGGTGATCATCATCATCACCTCCTGCAAAATAAAATGGCAGATTGGAAGGTGGGGTGGAAGACGGGGTAGGTTTGCTTCAGCCCCCACATACCTGAGAATTCAGAGATTCACAGTTCTGGCTAAGAGTGCTCATCACACTAGCAGCATCATTGAAACCAGAGCAAAGAGTTCCCAGATATTGAGCAGGTGCTCTCTGATCTGTTCCATGTTGAAACTTCTTCAATGCCTGTTTTGGTAAGTGACCATGAAACAAGAAACATTCAGATCACATCAATTTTGATACTGTAAAAAAATGCCCACTTGACTGATCTGATCTTCTTGGCAGAGATGATGATGAAATAATTGGGGAGAATCTTCATTGTCATCTAGGGGTGCTTTGGTTTTTTCTTCTTCTTATCAGCAATCAAAAATCAGAAGAGAAAAAAAAAATGCTTGGGCATCTCTGGAGAGAGGTTCTTAGTACCATGGAATACATACCTGCTCAATTGCATCAAGAATCTCGTCAAGTTGATCCTCCTCCTCAATCTTCATGAATGCTTTTGGCTTCTCATCCTGATGATTTGCAGGAGTATGATGGTGGCTGAGAGATTTGCTTGCTCTCAAATCTCTTAAGCTTATTGCCTTGTAGCCCCGCTTCAAGGAATTCCCCATGGATTTCAAAAGATTATATTGGAAGAGAAACTGAGAAGGGGCTTTTCCAAAAAAAGACAAGAAGCTCACTCAAGCTCACTCTCAGCTCAACCAAATCCTCCACTTTTTGGGAACTTCTTCTTCATCACCATCATCGTCACCCCTGACCAAATTGGCAAACAAAAAGACACCATCTCTGGAGCTCTGGAGACAAAAAGGGACAAAGAAGGCAGAGGTTAAAAATTTGATTCTCTTTCTTTGTTTCTTCCGGTAGCTTGAAATAGGAAAGCTTCGGATACTTAAAAAGAGGAAAGAATGGCTTGCAAAGCAGCTCAACCCATTATCATGCATGCTTGAACAACAACAGCAAAAATGTTTGAGAGACAAAATTCAAGTAAGCTCCATAGATCCACTCTATAGATAACCAAACATCATCAAGTCTAGTCTCTGTGGAAACTTCAGATTCATCACAAGCAGCTGCTAGATAATCATCAAATTTCAAAAGGGGAAAAGAAACCATGAATAGCAGCCCAGCTAGACTTCTGTTCGAGAAAAATCCTGAGCTCGAGCAAGAAAGCAAGCAAGCAAAGTAAAACTCCCACCAGAAACAAACAAACAACCAAAAAAAAAATGACAAAACCCTTTTTCTTCTCCAACTTTTTCCTCCGACCTTTCACAGAAGAAAAACCCAAAGAGAGAGAGAGAGAGAGAGATGGGCACAGACAGAGAGAGATGGGCAGAGAGAGAGTACTGATCAGTCCATCAGAAACAAAAAGATAAAGAAGAAGAAGAGAGTAAAAGAGTTCTCAAACTTGCAACAACAACAACAACAAAAAAAGTTTCTAACAAGCTGCAACAAAAGCAACAACAAAATCCCAATAAGCTTCAAACAATCACAACCAAAGCTATAATGGTGAAATATTTCTTCCCACCATCCAGAGATGGCAACCAACTTGCAAAGGTGGGTGCTTGAAAAAGAGAACATTGACAACCTTCTTTCTTCAACTACTTTTGTTGAGGGAAGCAAAAAAAAAAACACCCAACAATGGAACTTCTCATGCTATGATGATCTTTGTTCTCCATAAAAAATTTCTCATAACTTTGTTGAGGGAAGAAGAAAAAAACCCAACAATGGATTCTTTGCAACAACAACTGAAGATCAAACCTCAAAAAACAAAAAGAGTTATCAAAAGAGAAAGAAGGGACCCCACCCCCCCCCCCCCCCACAACCCCCCCAACCAAAAAAAAAAACCAACAACAAAACCAAAACCCCCAATCAAACAAACAAAACAACAAACAAAAAACAAAAAAAATCCAAACAAAAA
>Ga0116229_10011187_pt1 | contig 13301 bp, 9 predicted proteins | sample S1TSphgellanicum_3_FD_87313 | JGI IMG/M metagenome (GOLD analysis project Ga0116229, IMG submission 87313) | Host-associated microbial communities from peat moss isolated from Minnesota, USA - S1T2_Fc - Sphagnum magellanicum MG | ecosystem: Host-associated > Plants > Peat moss > Unclassified...
AACTCGACCCTCTACCCCTTTCTAGAGTTGGAAGCCGGGAGCGTGCTACCAAGTTCAACTTTCCGCAACTTGACTTTGTGAAACCCTCAAGTGGGTTTCACCCCGTGACTTGGGAGCGTGTCACGTATGGCCCAAAATTATATTGTATCAATTTTGTAGTTGCACACACAATTAGTGTAGTTGCAAACAACACCTAGTTGCACACATTTGCATTGTGATTGGTTGCAAATGACAAGATTTGTACTAGTGAATTAGGAGTCACAACCCTATGCTTATACATTTTGTACACCTATAATCCAATGTACATATATATATTATGGTATAAATTATTATATATAAAATTGTGTTGTTGTGTAGGATGGTTGTATCAAACCTGTGATACACCTCATATTTATATCACATTATGATGCAACATATTTTTTTCATTTGCCCAAGGTATATTTTATGGTATAAACTATAGTATAAATATGTGCCATTATGTAGAGTGGTTGTATCAAAATCATGATACACCTCATATTTATATCTCATTAATATGCAGCGTATTTTTGCCATTTGCCCAAGGTTGAGTAGTTGGCTATACATTTTGGCCATATGTGGCAATTTTAGTAAATAGACTGTTTTTTTCCCCAAGATCAATTGACAATTTGCATAATTTGTAGCAACAATTCTAGCATCCAAAGAAGAAAACATGGTATGAAGTTGTTGTGATAATTTTCTTTGCCAAATAAGATAAACTAGTTACATGATTGTTTCAATTGAAAAAATGTTGACGATGATTTCCGCATCCATGGAGGTGTATTAGCAAATATATAAAGTTTTGTGTATAGTTTTGGCAACAAGAAGAACTAGGAGGTTAAAATTTAGGATAGATGCAATAGAACTCTAAGACTTGGGGAGGGATTGAGCCCCAATCTTGCAGGGTTTTGCTTGATGCAACCCAAGTCAGATCTACACATACAACACATGTTAAAACCTTACATGCACACCAACACATTAGTTCAAAGATAGAAATCCAAAGATAAAAAAATAAGAACTTAAAGATTGATATAAATTGCATCACTTATAGAAAGATAGAAATTTACAAAACTTCCAAATAACTTGCAAAAATGAAGAATGTAGACTCCATAACACACCAATACATAGGAAGGAGCTGGAAAAAAATGTAGCTTTCATATAAGTTGCAACTGCAACAAAAAAGCTTGACATGATTGCTTACCTACCTGCCTGCATAAAATCTACAACTTGATTTCAAAACATTCTACAACCAAACAAGGTGCATTTGCCAACGTAACACACTAGAGGCATCTAGTATGCTACACTAAATGCTCAAAACAATCTAAGCATCTTCTACATACCTCCATGGCCTATTTTGCCAATCTTTGATTGCATCTCCAAATGGAAAAGTATCCATGGAGTTGTGATTTTGAGCAAACATCTTGACAACCAAATCAAAATGGTTTTGTCAATTTGTCCATGAACTTGGATTTCATCAAAGAAACATTTGAAAAACTACGCTTGTCTTCCACACTACCCAAAACCATGACAATCAAGATTTTCACCAACTTGATATACTCCAACAGTCATTGCTTTAGGAAAGCACAAAGCCCACATTGGACCACAATGTAATCACAAGATTGCACGTCAAAGGAGGTTCCAAAGCGTACTTACTATTTGCATCATAGTCAACTTGAAAAGGGATGCTCCCATACCAAACTTTTATTCATTCAATAAGGCAAGTGCCATTAAGCCCTCATCACCAAACTGCTTTTCAATTCAGTACTGGGCTTTTAGTATGGCTAAATGGGTAGGGAATGTGGAGTCTGCATCAAAATTTAGCTAGTACTGGTGATAAATAATTTTAGTAGCATTCATCAACTGTTGGTTAAGGAACCTCCCAAATTTAGAATTGAAGTTAGTAGCTACACATGGCATGCAACCTTGTATAATGGGACTTGCAATGGATCTAGTACTTATGGCCTTGGAAATAAAAAATGACATCTTAAATAAGAGTGGTCACATTAGTCCACCAAGCTGTTAATAGCCCATCATTCATCTAGACCACAAAGTCTATGATAAACTTGAACTTCAAATTAATGTACATTTTCTTTGAATCATAATATGATGATTAGAGATCTACACAACAGATTTCATAGCTCCCACAAAGTTAAAAACAAAAGTATCACGATTCTGATCAAATTTGATGAGCTCGTGGACTACTTCCAACATGGGCAAGGTAAGCCTGAATGCTAACCCAGGATTGATTGTCCACCGTTGTCATTTCATCACAACTCATAACAAGTAACCTTGCTGCAAAAATAGTTTTTTTAGTTGTAGTGAGCACAATGTGATGCATTGCTTCTGTAATTTCCTATCCAACATTGTCATTAATTCCAACGCTTTTGCATGTTAACATTTTGTAGCAATATAGTACTACCCCACAACATAATTAAGGTTTTTTTTTGCTTTTGCGACTCCTAATATGGTTTTGGAAGTTGTCGATTTTCGAACCAAAAGCTTGTTTTTCCCTTCCATTTATGAACACAACCAACATTTACCATGTGGACATTCCCATTAGAATTAACAACAGCTTTCGCCCATGGAAGCTTTGCTGCCCAATTATTTGAAAAAATTCAAAGCAACTCCCATTTCCCATTCTTTTATCAATTTCTTCCTCTTTTCCTTAGTTGCTAGGTTAGCATAAAGTAATGGCTCCAATGGTGAACGAACTCAATAAAATAGTTGCAGCACATTATTCACATTAATCATGTGCAACTTTTGCTGCGTTGAGAACATTAGATTCACCATCACCATGGATTGTAATGTAACAAGTTGCACTATAAACAATAAAACAGTAACTTGGGTTGACCCAAAATCATTCACAATAGAAGGTACCCTAACAAAAACCACCCCAGTAGAAATAAAGACCTTATACATGAACCCTATCGGTACTTGTAGGGGTGTCATGCTATAAGGGACTCAATCAAGAACCTAATCAGAACATGAAAACTAGATGTTTGAAAGCAACAAGTTGCAAGCTAGGTTGTGGAAATAGAAACACTTACTTCAAAGCCCTAACAACAAGAAAAGTAGAAGATTAAAATCAACAAGCTTGATTAAGCTACAAGATTGTGGAAACAAAAACTTACACCTCAAAATGAAAACAATAAGAAAGCTAGAAGCTTGAAAGCACCAAGCTTGAGAAACTTGCAACACATGTGGACATAGTCACTTACACTTCTCCACCCCAACAAAAAGAAAACCAATACCTTCAAAGCAATAAGCTACAAGATAGGAATTCTCAAAACAAGAACATTTGAATGATCATGCCCTTGGGGAAGAAGGAGCTTATGTTGCCTTGGGGAGCAACTTCAACCTTTTTCCCTTGGGGGACAATCATGCCCTTAAGGAAGAAGGAGCTTAAGTTGCCTTAGGGAGCAATTTCAACTTTTTTTTCCCCCAAGAAACAATAATTCCCCCGGGAAAGAAAGAGCTTATGTTGCCTCGGGGAACAAGCATGTGCATGGGGGGAAAGAGTTTAAGTTGCCAGAGGGAGCAACCATGTTCTCTGGGGAACAAATGTGTTTGAAATTTTTGTTGATCATAACTTTTGCATATGAATTCTAATTGAAGTGTTTCCAACTAAACAATTGTAATTCTCCTTGAGACCTTTCTAATGATAGGTCACAATATTATATAAAAACTACTATGAGATGATTATGATTGCAAAAATATTTGGAACATATGTTTCCTTGGGGAACTTGGGCCATATTTTCTGAATCTTTTAGTAATCACAGTCGTTTCATTTTTGTGTTTATATATGCTTGCGACCTATCATTGGAAAGGTGTCAAGGAGAGCTACAACTTTGCCTAAAAATCCACACTCATAACCACATTCAAAGCTTCAATAACAAGCCTAACTCTCGAAATTTTGCAAGAATTCAGAAGAAAACAGTATAGTTTTTTCTTTGAACTATCAAGACACCCAAAAGTCATTATGCCCATGCTTCTAACTATTTCCTTGGGTCACATAAGGTTGCACCCAAACTTTGATTAAGGTTCAGGGTTTAGGGTTTAACTTAGTAGACCCTCACTAATCAAGCTATCTGGCGATAACTTTTGAAATAAAAATTCAAATAAACATACTCCCAACCTATCCAGACCATAATATAACCCAAAGCATGAGACCTAGCATCTGTTTTTGCACAAACAGATTTCAAGGTAATATTTGGACATAAATTGGTATTTCCTATGCTTAAAAAAATGCACATTTGTTATGTCATTAAGTTACACCATCTTCATCATCCCTTGGCCTTTGAAGCTCTTTGCTTACTATTACCCATATTTAGTAACAAGTGACTTAATAGGTTGAAAATTTAACCTAACTTATAGTATTGACCCAACCAATTACTAAACCTGTTAATTAACCTAACTTGTAGTATTGACCCAACCGGTTATTAAACCTAATAAGTAATATTATATTGGGTTAAGAAGACAGGTTGAGAAGTTAGGTAATAGGTAGTTTGCTGAACATGTACTTGGCAGAATAGGTAGTTGAACAAGTAGCTAAATAGGGTGTAATTTTTTGAAATTTGGGACTGTTAGTTTAGATACTAACTAATGACTGTTTATAATGGTCAGTTATGACTTGTATTTTGAAATAGCTAGTAAAAGACTAGGAGGATAGACTTGTTTTAAAGACTTTTGATTTCATTTTTGATTTTGTGTTTCATTATTTCATTTATGGAACATGAATTATTTTCTTCAACCAATTTTCTTCAAGCTTCTAATAATTTGTTTACATGTGAATTTAGGATTTGTAATTAATGTTATTTTTTGTATGTACATGTTGTTATAAAAGGAACTTGTTGTTGAAGAATTTAGAAGTTGAATAACCTTCATGGGAATAAAAGACTTTGTTCACAATCTTTAGTTTGATTTAGTAGTTTTAGTACATTAGGTTTGAAAAGCCATCATGCTTGAGTGTCATAACCTTAGCCTTGGGTTTGTGACCAAGGTAAGGGTTGGCAAAGGTGCGGGCCAAGAGCGAAGCCTAGGAGTCATATTTCATGCTCTCGAGACTGTATGAAAGTGTGAGGGAATGAACCCTCACACTCCGAAGTGAGCTCCCACTTTAGGAGTTGGAGTCTCGATGGATTCCCAAATTTTCAGAGGGTAATTACAAGGGTCAAAATTCATTGAGTTGAATATTTCATTATATTGTTGGAAAGCTCTTGGAACATAAATATCTAAAATGGGCTTGCATGACTCATTTGGGCATTTAGAAATAACTTATGGCCAAAAAAACGGTCAGGAATCAAATTGCCAATTTGATTCCCGACCATTAAAAGTTGGAAATGACCATGATTTCCTTATGTGCATGTGGTGTGCGACATATTGTTGGAAAGCTATCAACGAGGGCTAAATTTTTTTGTTAGACCTCATTTCAATCGGAGGTCTGAACACAAAGTTATGGGCCTTCAAAGTCACGGGAGTCCCAATTTCGGGAATTTTGGGACTCTAATTTGGGAGTCCTGGGACAAAATGACATTTGAGTGCTGGCCTTGTGACTAGGCACAGAAAATACTATAAGGGGGAAGGTAGTGGCTTCCCTCAAGTTTGGGCCGTGGTGAGTCTTTAAGTCCGTGTTTGCCCGTGGCTCATTCGTGCACCAAAAGTGCTCTAACTACGCACTAACCAACTTGTTGTTTGGTTTGTGCAGGTTCGTGTGAGTAATTGAATTGCTTGTCACTCTTCCTAGTCCTCATTCCGGAGGTCCAACATGCCCTATACCCCAAGAGTGCTGCGAACCAGGGAGCATGCCCTAATTCCTTATCCTTCCATTGTTTTCACCTTAGACTCACATTTGAGTCTATCAAGGAGCTTGGGAGTTCGTCATTAAAATTCTGATTTGCTTCATGTTTGCTTTGTTTTTTTGGTAATTTTAGGATTCAAATTTCTGCTTCTTGATTTAGTTTGAAAACATTGGGCATAAGGTGAGGTTAGTGTAACGGTTTTGAAGTAAAACATGCACCCAATTTAATTTTTTTTTCTTCTATAAACTCCCGACTTCTTGGAAGGGTCATTCTAAAAAAACATTATATTAAAAATAATGCAAGGGCTTTCCTAGAACTTATTGATTTCAGAAAATGTCAAGAGTAGTTATTAGAATTTTTAGAATATAATTAGAAAACACCACGAACAATAACCCAGTTATGGGTAGTGAATGTTTATCATGATGATAATCATGAACTTATTTAGCCGTTTGATAAGTTGTTTCCATATGACAATCATGGTAATTAATAACCTTACGTTACAATTTACACAAAATTGGTGCATTTACACCAATTGCAACATTTGCTAGTTTTCAAAACCACCCACCAAACACCAACATCAATTTGGTACCCACTAATTTGGAGATGAAATAACTTCACCTATTCAACAGGTTGGAGCAACTTCATCACATTGACCAAAGACTGTTTAATCAATTAATTTTTATACCACATTTGGAACCTGTTGAACCTTGAGTAACACCCATAGTTGTTTGACAGGGAATCACATATCCATAAGGTGCTTGGCTTGTTAGATTAGTACTTGGTCTAGGTGAAAGATCACAAGTTCCACATCACGGTCAGTTTTAAGAGGAAACCAAAGTGTTGGAACTATAAATTGTTCATATTGTTAACATGTGGGACACTTGATCAATTATTACCCATTTGTTGACGATAGATTAAGACAATTATTACGAGAGGAGGTGATGAATGTTCATCAACTTGTTCTTCCAACCACTACAACAATAATACCAAATGTGTTTATATTAGGAATTCAAGCCACTAATCCTAATATAGGTCATAGTACTTGTTAACTATTAGACAACTTGGTCACAATTTGTTACACTAATTGTACTAGGTAAAACCAATATTTTACTTACTTCAACATACCCAATGTGGTATAATGTCATACTCGGGTCCAACCACTTTGTTAGGAGCCGCACGTGCCCCCTTAAACCACTGTTTTATTTTTAAAATCTTTTTGGAATTTTTTAAATACGTCTTAAAAAAAAACATTAAAAATCTTTTTTTTTTAATACTGTTATGTTAAGGTGTATATTAAAAAATATCCAAAAATATGTCATTCAAAAATATTTTCAAATTGTGCTTTTATTGTCAAAATTGTTTTAAACTACTTTTATGTAGTTTTAAAACAATGGTTACAAGAGGTTAAAAGTACTTGTATGTATTTTTCATTCATTAAATTGGTTCCAAATTTTTATGACATGTACATAATGTATTTACAATAACATTTTATAAAAAAATACTCTAAATATCATTATTATTAGTTTTACAATCCAAAATTCAAAAAATTAAGTAGTCGTTATAACTGTTTTTGGTACATGTTAGTATGACTACACCCACCCTCTTTTGTGTTTTTAGATCCCAGTTTGTATCCAACATATCCAATTAGGATAAAAGGATTTGATTATTTGATCTTTAGGAATTATATAGGTTATGTACTTGGGAATGTGTACCCAGTACCTGAACAACTTGTACCATCAACATATACACCATATTTTGTTGGAAATCAATTTCCTATAGTGGTTCAACCAATGACTAGTAGGTACTGACAACTTACTCAACAACTTGTTACTACACTAGTTCCAACCATTGTACATGTTACTGTTAGTTTATCAATTTATGTACATAGAGGTTTTATTCACTAACCATTTAATGGAGGACAACTTGGAGATTCACCTAGAGGAAGTTCAACGAAGGAGATTTGCTTGGAGGACCACCTTTTAATCCACTTGTTGGACTTTATGGATGGCAAGTACCTGACCCACACATGTTTATACCACCATAGTATCAACCATTTGTTGTGCAACTTGTATCAAAACCAGCAACCAAGATACCTTATAGGAAGTTACAATATCCAACTTATGTCACAGACACTAATCTTGATGCTCATATTAGAATATTCAAGAAGGCCATTAAAGCTAATGGTGAAATAGTGGAAGTTGACATCAACAACTTGTTTGGTTTTATTTTAAAGGATAATATTTCTGAATGGGGTGAAAACTATGTTCAAGACTATCCAAATTGTACTTTTGAACAATTGGAGCAAACATTTTGTAAACAATTTAGAATTGTAAAAAATGATGAGGATATATGTAATTATGAAATATACAACAATAAGCTATTGAATGTGTTGAACTTTACTATGAATGCTTATTGAAACTAGTAAATTGTTTACATGTTAGAGCAACAAATGTTTCTCTCACCATTGTTTTTAGGGCAAGTTTATTACCTTATTTAAAATTAGCAACTATAGGTATGAGGAGAGATACTTTAATTGAACACAAGGAAGCTATTGTAGTATGTGAGGGAAACTATCACAACCCTAAGCCTTAGGCTCGTGACCGAGATAAGGGCTTGTGAAGGTGCGGGCCAAGAGTGAGCCCGGGAGTCACATTTCATGCTCCCGAGAGTGCAAGAGAGTGTGAGGGAATGAACCCCTACACTCCCAAATGAGCTCCCACTTTGGGAGTTGGAGTGGGAGTTGGAGTCCCAATGGACTCCCGAGTTTTCAGAGGGCGATTGTAGGGGTCAAAACTCATTGGATTGAAGAATTCATTATATTATTGGAAATCTCTTAGAATGTAGATGTCTAAAATGGGTTTGCATCACCAATTTGGATACTTTAAACATAAGTTATGGCCAAAAGAAGGGCTAGGAGTCAAATTGCCAATTTGACTCCTGACCACTAAAAGTCAGGAATTGCTCTGATTTCCTTAAGTGCAGGTGGCGTGTCACATATCATTGAAAAGATCTCAACAAGGACTACAACTTTACTTCAAACCTCATCTCAATTGAAGGTCTGCACACAAATTTATGGACCTCCAAAGTTGTAAAAGTCCTAATTTTAAGAATTTCGGGATTCCCATTTGGGAGTCCTGGGACAAAATGCCATTTGGGTGTTGGCCTTGTGGCTTGGCACATATTATACTATAAGGGGGAAGGTGGTGGCTTCCCCCAAGTTTGGGCCGTGGTGAGTCTTGTGAGTCCGTGTTTGCCCATGGCTCGTCCATGCACCAAAAGTGCTCAAGCTATGCACTAACCAACTTGTTGTTTGGTTTGTGTAGGTTTGTGTGAGTATTTGAGTTGCTTGTCAATCTTCTTAGTCCCCATCTTGGAGCTCCAACACACCCCTCTAGCCCCGAAGTGCTATGGGCTAGGGAGCGTGCCCTAATTCTTTATTATTCCGCTGTTTTCACTTTAGACTTACATTTGAGTCTATCAAGGAGCTTGGGAGCGCGTCAAAAGCAGACCTACTAGTTTGAAATACAATGCTTTACTAACCACACCAAAGGCTTATACAATGGTTAAACCTATAGTACATGTTGTTACAACTAAATTAGCATTAACCTGTACTAATCATGGTAAAATCGATCATTTAATGGAGACCTATCATAACAAAAAAAAAAGGTACGAATTGTGCCAATCGCTATAGTTAAGTCTACAAAACTTGTAACATGAACTAAAACCTAACTTATTAAATTAGGAAAAATACATGTTTCACTACAACAATAGGGGGCTATTTTGCGATCCACATATCATCGCAAACAACAAAGAAAAAAGTTTCCGAAAACCCGCATTTGCGAACCATAACTCCTCGCAAACTGTTAAGCCTTTGCGATACTATAACATTCGCACCTGTACAATCGCAAGTCCTTCACAACTCCCGAACTTGATACAGTCGCAAACATTTTACGATTGTAACTACTTCTATATACAGTTTGCGATTGACATTACATCGGAAACTATTTGCAACAAACCCATCGCCACAACGACTTGGCGAATCGATTCAAAAGTCTATCGGTTTCTGAAATAAGGTCCATCGCAAACCCTTAGCGGCATTTTGAGAATCCCAACAAGTTTGCGTTAGATCTTATATCGGGAACCACGCAAACTTTTTGGGATTCTCAGAATGCCGCTAAAAGTTTGCGAAATCATAGATTTCACAAACGTATTTTGGAATGATTTTACCCCCAAAAGTGTAGTGATGTCTGTGACATGGTATTATTGGTCTTTTGGCTTTTGTAGTATTGCGAAGAATTATGACTCGCAAATTTTTTTGAGATGCACTATGTATCGCAAGAGCATGGCACTGTATTCTTATTTTGGAAGCAAGGTTTATTTGGGTCACTTTGGGCCGCAAAAAAAAAATCTATATCAAAATTTCAAAATTTATAATGTAAAAGGGTTTGCAACCCTTGGGTATCTACACCGGTTTTCGTAATTAATGTTAATACCAAATTAATGTTAGTTCCCATTTAATGTTATTAACATTAATGGAGGAATGGGGGATCTTGGGACGAGAAGGCAGCTGCACTGCTATAACTCGCTGTAAGGGTTGCAGACTGCAGAGTGGCGCAGTTAATACCAAATTAATGTTAGTTCCCATTTAATGTTATTAACATTAATGGAGGAATGGGGGATCTTGGGACAAGAAGGCAGTTACACTGCTACAGCTCGCTGTAAGGGTTGCAGACTGCAGAGTGGCGCCAGCTGGCACTAACATATGTTCAGATATTTTCGAACACTTCTTCTTCAACGATAGTCCCATACCTCTGTTGCTTCCCCAGCTCCTTCTCGCTCCGAAAGCGTTCTCTTTGCCATGTTTGCACTGTCAAACTCTCAATCTTCACGGGATATACAACGTGGAGCAGTACGTTTGTCGGTGTTTTCCTCGTCTCCCATTGTTCGTGCAGTTGCTCGTCAACGTCAGGCTGCCGATGACGAAAAGGAGCCACCCGAACCATTGGACCCGAATGGCGCAGCCAATGACGTGATAATTATTGCGAACAATGATCGCGTCATCGTCGACGAACAGCTTGCCAACAATCCTTGTGCTCTGGGAAAGAGAAAACGTCCTACCGCAATCACAACTCAGCAAACTCGCATTAGAGTTGTTGAGTGGATGATCAATGACAACGAAACGAATGGGGAGAAAGGACTGCACGCACGAACCGTCAAGGCGTTCCTCGAGCATTTTTGAGGGACGACATCCGCGACAATCATGAAGTCGTCACGTTGGTGGGAAAAACGTGTTACTATTCTGCAGATCTGTGATGATCGTGACAACATGGTATCCTGTAACTCTGCGCAGCCGGGGAAAGCCAAGAAGGTGCTCACAAAAGCTGCCCCTTGTCGAGGACCAAAGCGGGCTCCATGGGTCGATTGGCTGTATCCTTTCATTATCGACGAATTTGACCGCTATCGCAAAATGGGCGTGAAGTTCAGTCCGAAGCTACTGGTTTGCCTCGTGAAGGACATCCTGGTAGAGATGAATCATCCTGATTTCCCTCCCAACCTACAGCACAAGGGCACCACTATCATTGATCGCATCGATATAAGATGGATTCAACGTTTTCAGACGGTCAACAATATCGTCGGTCGAGCTCAAACTGGCAAGTTGATGCTGAGCCCTACTCGTCAACAGCATATCGACAAGCAAATCGCATTCCATCTCGGACAACTTGCGAGAGAATTTTGCGCTGGTACGCTCGATGAGAACTTGGTTGAGAACATCGATGAAATGCATTGCAAGGTCAACTTGGACAACGGCAAGACACTGGGATTTCGCGGTGACAATGATGTCAAGTATGCTGATGTAGTATCCGGCGGCATGGGAATGATGCTGATGATTCGGCTAACGAGCGGGCCACATGCAAGAATCTGTAATCCATGTGTCATTTTCCAGAATGCCAGCGAAAGCTATCCTATTCGCGGAGTACCCGATGACGTCCCTGGAGTCTGCTACAGGACGACTAAGAAGGGTTTCATCACGCAGAAGCTGTGGGCACAATACCTCCAAGAACCACGTGCTCACTACCGCGGACATGCAGCCGATCGGTCCAAGCAGAGAGTGATATTTGTGGACAACTTCAATGCCCATCACGATGACGGTAATGGGAACATGCATGCAGCGTTGGAGGCGAGCAATGCCACTCTTCGCTACTTGGTGGCTGTCGCGACCGACAAGATTCAGCCGTGCGATTTGTTGTGATCTCGAAGATCAAGGATGCCTAAATGGAGATCTGGGACGACTATAAGTTCAAAACCATCAAGGATGGCCTCTGGCGTGAAGGATCTGGCGCGCTGCAAAATCTCAGAAAATCGTTTTTTTTGCGCATGGCTGCCGAAACAGTTCGTCGGGTAAACGAGCAGCGCGATCAAACCGGCCTGACTTATGCCCGTAAGGCGATGATTCGCTGCGGGCTGTCCCTCGACATCATAGGAGAATGGCATGAAAAACAACTCAATCACGATCTTCAAATCATCATTGAAAAACATCGTCAACATTTCGAAGGTCTTGCTATACCGGATCTGGATCCGCATGATGACAACGCCCCGTTGCGCGATTAAACCTCAGCAGACTGCCTCCGCCGCGTTTCGCGTGATCAGGCACTTCATCCTCCGTAACATCACAACAATAAATATTAATGTAAAACTGTAGCATTTTCGTAGCCGCGTGGCAAGCCATCCCATTCGCAATTATACATCATTTGGCAACCAAATATAGTTTTCTCTTATTAACATTAATTAGGTATCAATTTAAATAATGTTATTAACATTATTTAGATTACGCCTGTATTAATGTTAACGCGCTATTAAGGTTATTAACATTAATAACGAAAAGCGATGTGTAAAAACACTGTTCACAAATAATGTGAGTAACATTAATTACGGAAACTGGTGTAGCTGTCTATCTAGACCTCCTTCCCCTCTTGGATTTCTTCCTTGAATCTTTCTTCCTAGTGTTCTCTGGTGGAGGGGGAGGCTACTCATCCTCCTCCCTCTCTTCATCGTCCCCCTGCCCCTCCTCCTCCTCCTCCCTATTCTCTTTATCTTTGGCCCCTACAGAACCTTCATTTCGACTAGCAAATGAACTGGGTTCACTGCTAGTGGTAGCACTCGGAGCAGGTAGCACACTGGGAGCAGTGCTACCTGCTCTCTCCTCATCTCTCTCCTCCTCATCATTGCTGCCCTTGGAGCTCTCACTCTCACCCTCAAATGCCTACATTTCAACATGCAAAGCTTAGTCAAAGAAAATCATGATTCAAATGAAAACAATTTCAACACAAACAGAAATTGAATCCCAACCAAACCCACTCACCAATAGTGCATCAACTTGTTTAAAAAAGATGTTCCTTGCCATGCTCCTGGCCCATATTCATTTCTGCAGCTGTGATCTTCCTCTTGTACCTCTTGTACTGTCCCCATAATACAACAGGTAAAAAAAAC
>Ga0116229_10011189_pt1 | contig 13301 bp, 11 predicted proteins | sample S1TSphgellanicum_3_FD_87313 | JGI IMG/M metagenome (GOLD analysis project Ga0116229, IMG submission 87313) | Host-associated microbial communities from peat moss isolated from Minnesota, USA - S1T2_Fc - Sphagnum magellanicum MG | ecosystem: Host-associated > Plants > Peat moss > Unclassified...
CATTGATAAACGCTCAAAGCATGCTCCTTCTTGGTCGGGGCGCGCATAGCGTTCAACGATCGCATACATGCGCAAACCCAGCCACGGTCATTGGCTGGCGCCCCGTGCGTTGGCAAATCAACGGATATAAAACATTGTGAAAACCTGGAGTTACAACGGGTTCGCCGCAGCCACCCCCAAGCTGCGGCGCCTCGGAGCGCTCGGTGGAGTTTACCGCTGCATCTGCATGACCTGATCCATCGGCATCATGTTGTGGTTCATGTGCGACATGATCCACAGCGATCCGGCAATCACCAGAAACACGATCAGCAGGCCGAATGCCAGGGCCATGACGTTGTTCACGTTATCCGGGCCGGCGGTGATGTGCAGGAAGAACACCAGATGCACGCCCATCTGCGCAATCGCCAGAACCGCCAGTGCCACCGGGATGCTGGGGCCCCAGACCAGAGTGGTGCTGGAGATGAAGAATGAAACGATGGTCAGCAAAGTCGCCAGACCGAGGCCGGCCAGATAGATGCCGATGCCGTCGATATCCTCAACCCCGGCGGCTTGCGCGTCGCCTGGGGCCGAATCGAATTCGCTCTGGTCTTCGCTGCCGTTCATCGCGCAACTCCCATCAGATAGACCACGGAGAACAGGGCAACCCAGATAATATCCAGGGCATGCCAGAACAGGCTGAAACACAGCATGCGCCGCAGGATATCGGGCCGGTAGCCTTTGGCGAAAACCTGCGCCATCATCGTCAGCAACCAGAGCAGACCGACACTGACATGCAGCCCGTGGCAGCCCACCAGGGTGAAGAACGCGGAGAGGAAGGCGCTGCGGCCAGGGCCCGCCCCTTCCGCCACCATCCCCGCGAACTCGTGCAGCTCAAGGCCCAGAAATATCAGCCCCAGAACGAAGGTTGCCGACATCGCGCCGTAGAACCAGGAGCCCCTATGTGCCTGCGCCCCTATGCTGGCGATACCACAGGTGAAGCTGGACATCAGCAGGCACGCGGTTTCGATGGCGACATTACGCAGATCGAAAAGCTGGCGGCCGGCCGGGCCGCCGGCGGTGTTATCCACCAGCACCGCATAGGTGGCGAAGAAGCCGGAGAACATGATGATGTCGCTGAGCAGGAAGATCCAGAAGCCGTATCCGGTAATGATCCGCTTGGACGCCAGCCCGCCACCCGCATGCTCCATGGCATGCGAGCGTTCCCGTGGTCTGCCAAGCCCGATCTTGTAGGGATCGACGCTGCCGGCTGGCGCTTGCGCGGCGCTCATGATGCGAGCTGCAACCGGGCGAGCGCCTCACGCCTGGCGGTTCGATTCGCCCGGTCGATGCGGGCCACGTCTTCCACCGGGATCATGTATTCCACCTCATCGCGCCAGGCAAAAACCACAAAGGTTGCGAAGGCGCCGATCGCCGCCAGGATCACCAGCCACCAGATATGCCAGATCAGCGCAAACCCCATGAATGTGGCGAAGAAGGCGCAAACGAAACCGGTCGGGCTGTTGCGGGGCATTTCGATCGCCTCGTATTCTGGTTCCTCGCTGAGTTGCAGTTGTTCGCGGGCACGCTGCTTGATTCCCCAATAGGGCTCCTCGCCTTCCACCTGCGGCAGCACGGCGAAATTGAACACCGGCGGCGGCGAGGCGGTGGCCCATTCGAGGGAGCGCCCATCCCACGGGTCGCCGGTGTCGTCGCGCAATTCGTCGCGCCGGCGAATGCTCACCACGAGCTGCGCCACTTGCAGGATGATGCCGGCCAGGATGGTGGCCGCACCAAAGGCCGCCAGCACCAGCCAGGGGCGCCAGGCGGCCACATCATAATGCTGCATCCGGCGCGTCATGCCCATCAGGCCGAGCACGTAAAGTGGCATGAAGGCGAGATAAAAGCCGATCAGCCAGCACCAGAACGCCGCCTTGCCCAGCCCATCATGCAGCCGGAAGCCAAAAGCCTTGGGAAACCAGTAATTATAGCCGGCAAAGCCGCCGAACAACACGCCGCCGATGATCACGTTGTGAAAATGCGCCACCAGGAACAGGCTGTTATGCAGCATGAAATCCGCCGGCGGCACGGCGAGCAGAACGCCCGTCATGCCGCCGATGACAAAGGTGATCATGAAGCCGATCGCCCATAGCATCGGCGATGAGTAGGTGATACGGCCGCCATACATGGTGAACAGCCAGTTGAACACTTTGACGCCGGTCGGCACGGCGATGATCATGGTCATGATGCCGAACACGGCATTCACATCCGCGCCGGCGCCCATGGTGAAGAAATGATGCAGCCATACCATGAAGGCGAGCACGCAAATGGCCATGGTGGCCGCCACCATCGAGCGATAGCCGAAGAGCGGCTTGCGGGAGAAGGTGGAGATCACTTCGGAGAACACGCCGAAGGCCGGCAGGATGAGGATATAGACTTCCGGGTGGCCCCAGGCCCAGATCAGGTTCATGAACATCATCACATTGCCGCCGCCATCATCGGTGAAGAAGTGGAAGCCCAGATAACGATCGAGCAGCAGCATCGCCAAGGTTGCTGTTAGAATAGGGAAGGCAGCAACGATCAGCAGGTTGGAGGCAAGCGATGTCCAGCAGAACATCGGCATGCGCAAATAGGTCATGCCTGGCGCGTGGATTTTCAGGATGGTGGTGACGAGGTTGACCCCGGTGAGCAATGTGCCGATGCCGGAGATTTGCAGCGACCACAGATAATAATCCACGCCCACGCCCGGCGAGTATTTCAGCTCCGACAACGGCGGATAGGGCAGCCAGCCGGTTTTGGCGAATTCACCAACCACCAGAGACACATTCACCAGCAAGGCACCGGTGGCGGTGAGCCAGAAACTGACGGAATTCAGAGTAGGAAATGCCACATCGCGAGCGCCAAGCTGAAGCGGCACGACGAAATTCATCAAGCCTATCACGAAGGGCATGGCGACGAAGAAGATCATCAGCGTGCCATGCGCGGAGAAAATCTGGTCGTAATGATCGGGCGGCAGATAACCCTGCGAATGGAAGGCAAGTGCCTGTTGGGTGCGCATCATGATGGCATCGGTGAAACCACGCAGCAGCATCACCAAGGCCAGCAAGGTGTACATGATGCCGATGCGCTTATGATCGACGCTGGTGATCCATTCCCGCCACAGATAAGGCAGCCAGCCTTTTACCACGATCAGGATGAACACGCCCATCAGGCACAGCCCGACCAGGGCTGCTGCGATCAGCGGAATGGGCTGGTCGATGGGGATGGCCGCCCAGGTAAGCTTGCCGAACATGCTAATGCTCCGTCCGCTCCGAGGCCTGGCTGATGCCGGGATGGGCCAAATCGGGGCCTGGCCCGGGTGCGATTTTCTGGGTGGCGATCCGGCTGAACAGCGTTGGATCGGCATCGCGATAGGTGAAGGGGGCTACGTTCATGCTTTGCTTTGCCAGACCCGTATAGCTCGCGGTGTCGAGCGTGGGGCCGGTCGTGCGCGTTGTGGCAACCCAGGCGGTAAACTGCTCGGCCGGCACGGCATGCACATCGAAATGCATGTCGGAAAAGCCATCGCCGCTAAAATGGCTGGATTGCCCGCGGAATATGCCGGGCTTGCCGGCATCCAGGTTCAGCTGCGTCGTCATGCCGTTCATCGTGTAGATCATGCTGCCAAGCTGCGGCACGAAGAACACATTCATCACGCTTGCCGAGGTCAGGGAAAAATGGATCGGCCGGCCCGCCGGGATGACCAGCTGGTTCACGCTCGCTACACGCTCGGCCGGGTAGATGAACAGCCATTTCCAATCCAGCGACACACCCTGAACCTCCAGAACCGGCTCCTTCGAGGCCAGCTTCTGCGCCGGGTCCAGCGCATGCGCGCCGATCCAGGTGACACCGCCGAGCAGGATGATCACCATCAGCGGAATGGCCCACACCACGAGCTCTATGCGGCCGGAATAGGCAAATTCCGGCCGATACCGGGCGCGGGTGTTGGAGGCGCGATACCACCAGGCAAAGGCAAGCGTGGCGGCAATCGTCGGCACCACAATGGCGAGCATGATGACCAGGGAGTCGAGCAGTATGGTCATGTTAGCTTCGCCCACACTGCCTTGTGGATCGAGCACGCCCGCCTGGCATCCGCACAAGCTGGCGGTGGCGAGCATCACTACGCTACGTACCCCTATCGCTGAACCACAACGGCGTTGTGCGGCGCGATCGATCCTTCCCGGCGATGCGCCTGGCCTGGCGTGCATTGCAACCCTTCCAGTAGCGCGGACAGCTTTGCTGCATGTGCATCGCCGGCGCATTTGTTGAATAGGCATGTCTGCCGGTATCCGGGTAACGTTCACGTCATTGGCAAGGTTCCAACTCGTGTCGGTACCGCATGGAATGCGCGCCATCTCCACCCTGGCAAGAGGCCGGTATAGCGGGCTAACATCTTGCTATCACACTCGATCTGGCGTTGTGTAATGCGGAGGCTTATGATGATCATCAGACGGCATTGGCTCATGGCTGCCCTGGCATTGGCGAGCTTTCCGGCTTGCGCGGAACAGCTCTCGACCGCTGAGCAAACCATCAATGTGATGAACAAGCTTTGGGGCGATCACCCGGGTATGCGCGCCAACCATGCCAAGGGCGTGGTGGTTGAGGGGAGTTTTGTCCCCAGTGCCGCGGCTGCCGGCCTCAGCAAGGCCGCTTTGTTCGCCGGGCCGGCGATACCAATAACCGTCAGGTTTTCCGACTCTACCGGGATACCGACTTTGCCGGATGGCAGCCCCAGTGCGAACCCGCATGGCATGTCGATCAAATTCCATCTGAAGGATGGCAGCGATGTCGATGTCGTTACCAACTCGCTGAAATTCTTCCCTGTCGCAACCGGCGAGGATTTCCGCGATCTGCTGACCGCCTTGTCGCAAAGCGGCCCTGGCAGCGCAAAGCCAACCAAGGCAGACCAGTTTATCGCCACCCATCCATCAGTGCCGAAAGCCTTCGGCACGGTTGCCACGCCCGCCAGCTTTGCCAATGAAGCCTATAACGGCATCGATGCCTTCATCTTCATCAACGCCGCCGGCAAGCGCCACCCCTTTCGCTTCCAGATCGTGCCTGAGGCAGGGATACAGCATTTGACGCCCGCCCAAGCCGCCGCCGAGACACCCGACTTTCTGATGACCGAACTGCCCGCCCGCCTGGCCAGACAGAAGGTGGTGTTCGCTCTGATGGCTCAGCTTGCCAACCCTGGCGACCAGACCAAGGCCCCCAACCAGCCATGGCCTGCCGATCGTAAACTGGTCAAGATGGGCACCATCACCCTGACCCACGCGGTTGCCGACAGTGCTGCCGCACAGAAGGCGCTGCTGTTCCTGCCCGGCAACCTGACCGACGGCATCGAAGCCTCCGACGATCCGCTGATCGATGCCCGCAACCAGGCCTACGCCGTCTCCTACGGCCGCCGTACGCAATGAGGACAGCTATTTCTTAGCCGCACCCGCAAACCCGGCGGCGAGTCGCCTGTTGTTGCTGGTGCCGCCCGATCTCCGGCGGCAACCTTATGCCAGGAGCGCCGAATTTGCCGCCTAACGTGAAGCCCTCTCGCATGAGGGAGGGCCGCCCCTCCCCGCGCGGCGCCATCTGGACTGGCCTCGGGGTCAATTTCGCGGTGTTCTCCGCCAACGCCACCAAGATCGAGCTTTGCCTCTTCGATAACACAGGCGAGACCGAGCTTGAGCGTATCGAGCTGCCTGAATATACCAACGAGATCTTTCATGGTTTTCTGCCGGATGCGCGCCCCGGCCAGGTTTATGGCTACCGTGCTTATGGCCCCTACGAGCCGGACGCGGGACACCGGTTTAACCCGAACAAGCTGCTGCTGGACCCTTACGCCAAATCCATGGTCGGCAAGCTGGAATGGAACCCGGCTCTGTTCGGCTACCAGATGGAAACCGCCGACGACCTGACCTTCGATGACCGTGATTCGGCCCGCTACATGCCCAAAGGCCGGGTTATCGACTCCGCCTTCACCTGGGGTGACGACCGGCCGCCACGTACCGGGATGGACCGCACGTTGATCTATGAAATGCATGTGCGCGGCCTGACCAGGAAACACCCCGACGTGCCGGAAAAATTGCGCGGCACCTATCGCGGGATGATCGACCCCAGCGTTATCCGGCATCTGAAATCGATCGGCGTTACCGCCGTGGAATTGCTGCCGATCCACAGTTTTCTCAACGACGATTACCTGCTCGACAAGGGGCTGACAAATTATTGGGGGTACAACACGATCGGCTATTTCGCGCCGGCACGGCGCTATGCCAGCGTGCCGGATTTTGCCTTTGCCGAGTTCAAGGAAATGGTCGCCGGCCTGCATGCCGAGGGCCTGGAGGTGATCCTGGACGTGGTGTATAATCACACTGCCGAGGGCAATGAGCGCGGTGCCACCCTATCGTTCAAGGGCCTGGACAATGCCAGCTATTACCGCCTGATGCCGGACGACAAACGCTATTACATCAATGACACCGGCACCGGAAATACGGTGAATCTCAGCCATCCTCGGGTTATCCAGATGGTGACGGACAGCCTGCGCTACTGGGCGGAAGAGATGCATGTGGATGGCTTCCGCTTCGACCTCGGCACGATTTTGGCGCGTGAACCTTATGGTTTCGATCAGCAAAGCGGCTTCCTGCGCGCGGTGGGTCAGGACCCCGTTCTATCGCAGGTGAAGCTGATCGCCGAGCCATGGGATTGCGGGCCTGGCGGGTACCAGGTGGGCGCCTTCCCGCCGGGCTGGTCGGAATGGAACGATCGTTACCGGGACGTGATACGCGCGTTCTGGAAAGGCGACGAATCGATGCTGCCGGAAGTTGCAACCCGCATCACCGGCTCTGCCGACAAGTTCAACTGGGGCGGCCGCCGCCCATGGTCGAGCGTAAACTTCCTGACCGCGCATGACGGCTTTACCTTGCACGATACCGTTTCCTACGACGACAAGCATAATGACGCCAACGGCGAAGACAACCGTGATGGCACCGACAACAATCATAGCTGGAACCACGGCGCCGAAGGCCCAACCGACGATGCCGAGATCAATACCCTGCGCGAGCGGCAAAAGCGCAATATGCTGGCAACCCTTCTGCTGTCCCAAGGCTTGCCGATGATCGTGGCGGGCGATGAGTTCGGCCGCACCCAGGGCGGGAACAACAATGCCTATTGTCAGGATAACGATATTTCCTGGGTGAATTGGGACCTTGGCGAAGACGCCAAATCGCTGATGAATTTCGTTGGCAAACTTGCACGCATCCGCCACACCTTCCCCATTCTTCGCCGCGAACGCTTTCTGCATGGCGGCTACAACGAAGCCATGGGTATCAAGGAGCTCACCTGGCTGACCCCGGCCGGGGTGGAAATGGCCGATGAAAACTGGCAGGACGATGCGGCCAAATGCATGGGGCTGGTGCTGGATGGGCGCGCGCAGCCCACCGGCATACGCAGGCGCGGCATCGATCGTACGCTGATGCTGATCCTGAATGCCTATCACGACATGGTGGAATTTACGCTGCCGCAGATTACCGGCGGCACAGGCTGGATATTGCTGATCGATACCAACCAGCCGGATGCGCCAGAGACCGCCCGCTTCGATTTCGGTGCCGTCTACAGTGTTACCGGCCGTTCGTTGCTTTTGCTTGAGCTGGAGCCGGATGCAGCTTAGGCGAATGCGCTGCAGGGCGCGCTTTGGCGCGTGGTGGGCTGAACAGAGGCGATCAGGCGGTGGTCATCATTGGCAAGGAGGCGTGTAGAGCCGCGGCAAGTTCGGAAGCGCAGGCGGATTTATCGCTGGTTTCGGCTTCCAGCGAACGTTCGAAACCCGAGGCGGCGGCCGCCAAGCGCTGGAACCCGAACAGGCCCGCGCTGCCGGCGAGCGCATGCGCGGCTGGTACGAGTGCGGCGAGGCCGGTCTCGGGATTGTCCATCGCCTCGATCTTGGCCAGCAGCGCTTCAGCCTGTCCTGCAACCGTGCTGAGATAGGTTTTCAGCATCTCCGGGGCGAGGAACCCCGCGGTCCGTTCAAAGGCCGCCTGATCGCGGACTTGCAGATCTATCTTGGTATCCATCGGCGGCGGCGCAGCCTCATTGTCTGTGGCCGGTTCGGGCTGTCGCAGCTTCACCGCACGCGCAACCACGTCCAGCAAAGCGGCCTGGGTGATCGGCTTGGTGAGATGCAGATCCATCCCCGCTGCCTTGCATTCGCTGATCTGCTCGCCAAAGGCCAAGGCCGTCAGCGCCACGATCGGCACCGAGCTGGATGCGGTGCCGAGCGCGCGAATGCGCCGTGAGGCCTCCATGCCGTCCATTTCCGGCATGCGCACATCCATCAGAACGACATCGTATGTGGTGGTCTCCAGCCGTTTCAGCGCCTCGGCCCCGCCATCGGCGCTGGTGGCTTCATGCCCGGCCGCTTCCAGAAAGGCACAGGCAATATCGCGATTCATCGCGATATCATCGACCACCAGAACGCGCAGTCGGCCAGTGGGTGCCGCATCGGCCAGCGGTGCGGACGAGTCCGGCACCGGACCGCCGGCGACGATCGGCAGATCCAGCCAGAACACGCTGCCGCCGCCTGGATTATCCTCATGGCCAAGCTGGCCGCCCATGCTCGTAGCCAGACGGGCGGACAGGGCCAGGCCAAGGCCGGCGCCTTCGACGTTGGAGGTGATTTCGGCACCGAGCCGGTCGAATTCCTGGAACAGGCGCGATCGGACATCGGGTGCAATGCCCGGACCGGTGTCTCGCACCTCCACCCGCAGCCAAACGCCGGTACTATCGCGGGCAATGCGCAGCTCAACGCTGCCGGTGCTGGTGAACTTCACTGCATTGCCAAGCAGGTTCAGCATCACCTGGCGCAAACGCGTGGAGTCGGCAGTGAGATGCGGCGGCGCATCGGCCGCTATGTCCAGGCGCAATGCCAGCCCCTTGGCATCGGCGGCCGGCCGAACAAGGTCGATGCACATGACGGCCAATGCGTGCAGGTCGATATCCGATGGCTTCAGCTCCAGCCGCTCCGACTCGATTTCCGAAATATCCAGCACGCGGTTGATCATTTCCAGCAAATGCTTCCCGGCGCTCATCATCGATTCGATTCTGGAGAGTTGCAGCTTGTCCAGCCCACCCTGCAAATGCAGCAACTCGGCATAGCCCAATATTCCGTTGAGCGGCGTGCGCAATTCATGGCTAATGCCAGCCAGGAAGCGGGATTTGGCCCGGTTCGCCTGCTCCGCCTGGTCGCGCGCGCGGCTGAGATGCCGCGCCATTCGATCCAGCCCGGCATTGGTCGCCTTCAACGCATCGGCCTGCGCATGCCGCTCGGAAATATCGCGCAACGAGCACACCAGCATGCTCAGCTGGCCGGTTGCTTCGTCGGTTGCGCGCGCCACCTTGGCTTCGATCCAGACGAAATGGCCTAATCCGTGACGGGCACGATAGGTAATCGAATCCCGGGTGCTTTGCCCATTCCTCAGTTTCAACACACGCGCGCGCATCGCCTCGGCATCCTCCGGATGGATGAACGCGCCGAAATGGGCGCCGAGAAGCGCCTCCGGCTTGTAGCCAAAGACGAGTTCGCAGGCTGGCGACACGTATGTCAGCGTCAGATTCGGATCGAGACACGCAACAACGTCGGAGGTCGCTTCCGCCAGCAACCGGTATCGCACTTCGCTTTCCCGCAGGCGCATTTCGCTGATTGCCAGGTGGTCGCGCTCGGCCAGGAGTTCGGCCCTGGTCCGCCGGCGATCGGTTTCGAAGCTGGCGACGATATGCGCCAATATCTTGCAGAGGAGCAGGAAGAACTGCACCATCGCGAACCGTGCCGAGGGGGTGGCGCCGATGACCAGAACGGAGGGGCCGACGCCGCGCATCGTACAGATCAGCGCTATGGCAATGAGCGGCGGCATGCACAGCGCCACACCGGCCGGGCCCAAGGCAAGGGCCGCGATCACCAAGGCAGGCGGCACCAGAAACAACAGCGGATAGGGGGTCAAGAAAACCGCCAAGGTAACGAGGCTAAAGCCAAGCAAAATGGAGATCGAGCGCGGCCAGTCGGATCGCCGGACCCAACCTGCCGCATCCCCGCGCAAGATGGCGACCACAATCGGGGTGATGACAATGATCCCGAGTGCCTCGGCGAGCACGCCGTTAAGAATGGCGTGCCAGTCGAAGGTGATATGGAATGGCGGCAGCACCCAGGTGATCAGCACGAAGGCGGCGGCAGGCGGGGCGAAAGCGCCTGCGGCGACAAGCCGGGCAAACGGCCCGCGCTGTGCGAGATCGGGCGATCGGCCGAGCAGATGGCGGCAGATTGCCGACACCGCGGCGATTTCGCCCACCCGCACCACGGTCACCAGCGCCAGCATCAGGGTTACGGCGCGCGTGGTGAGGAAGGGCAGCGGGAAGGTTGTTGACAGCCCGGCGAGATAGGTTGCCGACACAACGATGGCCAGGCAGGCCGGCCATTGCCGATACGGCGCGCAGAGCAACACCGCGATGGCGATGGCGTTTGCCGGCCAGATGAACAGGATACCGTTGCACATCACGGCGACCATCAGGCTGGCCTTGGCACTGAGTCCGGTGGCGAGCGCCAGGGCAACGGCATGCCGCCACTGCGGCAGCATGCCGACATCACCGCCGGCAAGGCGCGTTGGCTCGCGCTGCGCTGTCATCTACTCCGTCCAGGCTATGATCGAGCCGCGAACCTGCCGCCCAATGGTTACGGAAGGGTGTGCGCCGGGAGACGGCACTGGCTTGACCAGGAGGCCCGCCTCATGGAGGCTTGGCTGTCATGAGACTATTCGTCGCGCTCGATTTGCCATGGAGTTTGCGCACGCAACTCTCCGATCTGGCGGCAGGCTTGGCGGGGGCGCGCTGGGTTCCGCCGGAAAACTACCACATCACCCTGCGCTTCATTGGAGAAACCCCGCGGCACCAGGCGGAGGAAATCGACTTGTCGCTGGCGGTGTTGCGCGGCCGCGGCTTCACCATCGAACTCGCCGGCGTCGGCACGATGGAGAAAGCGGGCCGTGTTACGGCGCTTTGGGCCGGGGTGGCGCGCAACCAGGCACTGGATCACCTGCAGAGCAAAATCGAAACCGCGTTGCAGCGCGCGGGGCTACCAGCGGAACGCCGGCGGTTCCTGCCGCATGTTACCCTGGCGCGGCTGGATGACCGTGCGGCTGAGCCGCGGCTGGCGGGCTGGGTGCAATCGCATAATCTGTTCCGGTCAACGCCCGTCGCCGTAGAGCACTTCACGCTGTTCAGTTCGCAACTCGGCAAGGAGCAGCCGGTTTACACCGCCGAGATGGAGTATGCGCTGGGGTGACGATGGGGGGCCCTTCCGCCGCGGAGGTGATCGATCGGCTGCGGCAGGAGGTGTTGGGCTGCCGGCTCTGTGAGGCGCATTTGCCGCTCGGGCCACGCCCGGTGATCCATATTTCCGCCACTGCGCGGCTGCTGATCGCCAGCCAGGCGCCGGGCACCAAGGTGCACCATATGGGGCTGAGCTTTTGGGATGCCTCCGGAGACCGGCTGCGCGACTGGCTGCGGATGGATAAAGCGGTGTTCTACGATGCAGCGCAGGTGGCGATCCTGCCGCAGGGTTTCTGCTACCCGGGCCGGCTGCCCAATGGCGGCGATGCACCGCCGCGGCCGGAATGCGCGCCGGCCTGGCGCGCCAGGATCCTGCAAGCGATGCCGGAGGTGCGCCTGACCTTGCTGGTCGGCTCATATGCCCAGCAACAGGCGGCACGGCTGGAGGGGTGGCGGCCGGCGCCGATGACCGAGCGCGTGCGCGATTTTTCGGCGTATTTGCCGCGCTATTTTCCGCTGCCTCACCCTTCCTGGCGCACGGGCGAATGGGAGCGCAGGAACCCCTGGTTCGGCAGGGAGGTGCTGCCGGCGCTGAGAGAGGCCGTGCGGGCGACGCTTGCGCCAGGAGGGCCGGGCACAAAAAAAGAGGCGGTCCACAAGGGACCGCCAAGTTTAGGGAGGAAACGTCCAAGATGACAGCGCGGCCAAAGCGGCGCCGTCGAGCAATCGTATAGCCTGATTATGCTGCGCTGCGGCATTGCTTTTGCTGCAATGCACAATTGCGCGTAGCGACTAGCGCGGCGTCCGAGCCATGAGACGGCTGCATATGGCCCCGGCGGCAACCGCCGCCTGATTGCGGCGTTCGGGGGCGAGAACTGCCACACACCAAGCCCCACAGTTTCGACGCGATGGAGCAGGCGCGTGGGTGTTGACGAGGTGATCGCATGCGCAAATCCACATATCTACCTCTAGGTGCCGCTTCGCTGGCAGCCATCCTCGCATTGGCACCAGTGGCGGCCGAGGCCCGGCATGGCCATGACGGTGGCGGGCATTCCCGTGGTGGCGGCCATTTTCGCGGCGGCCACGGCCATGGCGGCTATCACGGCGGTGGTGGTGGCGGTGGCTTCCTGGGTGGGGCGCTGCTCGGCCTGGGCGTAGGCGCGGTGGTTGGCGGTATCGCCGCACAACACCCCTATTACCCGCCGCCGGCCGCATATTATCCGCCGCCTCCGCCGGCTTATTACGCGCCCCCGCCGGTTGCCTATTACCCCAACTGAGCGGCCGGGCACGACCCCGCCATTCCACATCATCCTGAAGAGAGACCGACAATGACCCGCGCCACTATCACATGCATGACTGCCTTGCTGGCTGCACTGGCTCTGCCGGTTGTGGCCACACCGGCTTTGGCCGCGCAGCCGCCGGCCACTGCGGCCGCTGCCGATGCTGGCGCCGCCCCCGCGCTGCCGAAAGCCATGGCGGCAAACCTCGACCAGCATATTGCCGGCTTGCATGAGCAGCTGGCGATCACCCCGGCCGAGCAGGCGCAATGGGACCAGTTTGCCCAGGTGATGCGCGACAACGCGGTGGCCATGCACCAGGCGATCGAGGCACGCGGTGGCAAGCTGGCGAAGGCAAATGCCGCGGAGAACATGGTATCCTATGCCGCGTTGGCGCGCGTGCATGCGGACAACATGGAAAAGCTCTCCAGCAGCTTCCAGACGCTGTATAGCGCGCTCAGCGATGACCAGAAGCAGGTTGCTGATACCGTGTTCCGCAATGAGCATGGCAAGCATCAGAGCCCGCATAAGCAGGCGGGCTAGTTTCGCGGACGTTCCCTTTTCGGCGCGCGGCTGGGTAGTGGTGGGCTGAAGCCCACCCCACGTGCTAGTACTTAGTCACAGTGGTTTTGACAGGTTGCAAAGCGCTGCCTTGCTGCCGTGATGGTCGGCTTGGGTCAGGCCACTTTCAGCCGATGTTGGCCG
>Ga0116229_10011191_pt1 | contig 13300 bp, 11 predicted proteins | sample S1TSphgellanicum_3_FD_87313 | JGI IMG/M metagenome (GOLD analysis project Ga0116229, IMG submission 87313) | Host-associated microbial communities from peat moss isolated from Minnesota, USA - S1T2_Fc - Sphagnum magellanicum MG | ecosystem: Host-associated > Plants > Peat moss > Unclassified...
ATATCCGGCTTGGCGACGACGGGGTAGGTAAGGTTGGCGCGCGCCATTGCGGCTTCCGCCAGCGCCAGGTCGTTGCCGTCATTATGGCCGGAGGTGGTCATGCCGGCGAAGTCAGCAATCCACGGCCGGGCCACCGGGCCGGCCAGGTGCAAAATATCGTTTTTGGATTCACCGCAAATGCCGCCGGCGCGGATGCGCGGGTTGGCGAGCGCCGGCAGGGTCATGCTGCGGTATTTTATGGCGTTGAAAAGCCAAAACACCGCGACCGGGGCGTAGAACAGCCAGCCGGGCCAGAATTCGAAGAACGAAACCGGGTTTTTCGGGCGGTTTTGCGCGGCGGCGCCTGAAAATCGGGCGCGCAGGCTGGCTGCGAGCGAGGATTCGCTCATGGGTTTAACCTCTTATTGTAAAGCCGTGTCGCGAAGCGGCCCGCGATGACGAGTATGAAGCAGAATATCGCAAGCCCCGCCCAGCGCCAAACTCCCAAATAATGCAGGAGCAAAACACCTATTTTCACGCTGGCGAAAAACAGCCCCGATGTCCAGACCAAAGTTGCGGCGATGGCGGCAAGTGTAAATTTTTGGAGAGGTGCTTTGAGGAAGCCGAGCGTGGTGTAGGTGGGCAGGCGCAGCCCGGGAATGAAGCGGCTGACCAGCACCAGCGGGATGACACGGGTGCGCACCCATTCCTGGCCGATATCCTGCCGGCGCGGCGGCACCAGGCGTTGCGCCCAGCTTTGGGTGGCCGAAAGCCGGCCGAGGCCGTAAAGGCCGAGATCGCCAAGCACGATTCCGGCATAGAGCGCGCCCAGGGCGACCAGCAGGGACACGCCGCCGGTTGCGACCTGCATGGCGGCAAGCACCGTGGCGGCGTCTTCCAGAATAAACGTGCCGATGATGATGGTGCCGGCCTGCAAAGGCTTGCTGCCGGCCGCGGCGGCAAGCAGTTCTGTGAATTCCGCGCTGATCATGTTCCGGTCAGATAGGGCGGCGGCACTGACAACGCTACGTTCGACGGGAAAATTTCGGGTTTCTTGCGGATGGCTGGAAAGTCGGGTGGGCTGGGAGACTAGCTATCCGAGTCAGGGCGCTCGCGGGTCGCATAATGCTGGGCGGGGGCGATGACGGTGCAGGAATCGCCATGCGCCGCCAGCGCCGAGCATGTGGCCTGGGCCGCGGGCTCGGTAAGGCCGGCAAGCTGGGCGGCCCATAACACCTTGCCGTGGCTGTAGATTCTGGCCACGCGCGGGATGCCGATGCCGCGCATATCCCGCACCGCCACCGCGCGCGTATGGGCCAGGACCGCGCGCTTGAAGTTGCCGAGTTGCGCGGTCCAGTTACGGGTGGCGCTGGGCTGGCGCAGTGTCGCGGCGTCGGCGCGCGGAACCAGGGAGAAGCCGGCGGGCGGGCTGGGCGGCACGGCAGGCGGGCTGTATACGGGCGGCGGCGCAATGCTGGCGATCTGCGTTTGCGGCGCCGGCGCGCCTGGTCCCGCGTCGAATCCGGCATTTAGCATGGCGGTCATCTGTCCATAAGTCTGGCCCCAGGAAGGTTCGTGCAGGACGACGCCTATCAGCACGCGCCCATTGCGGTCCGCGCTGGTGATAAGGTTGTGCTTGGCCAGGATGGTGTAGCCCGTCTTCATGCCGGTGGCGCCCGGATAGATTTTGAGCATCTGGTTGTTCGAATAGATGATATGGCCGTTGAGATCGAATTGCTGCACCTCAAAAAACGGCTGGTCCTGCGAAAAATTCACCACGATATCGCGCGCCAAAATGGCCAGATCGCGCGCCGTGGACACTTGGCTGGGGTTGGGCAAGCCAGAGGCGTTAAAAAACTGGCTTTGCGCCATGCCGAGCACATGGGCGCGCAGTGTCATCATCGCGCCGCACCGGTCTTCCGAGCCGCCGCCCAGATATTCGCCGAGCGCCGTGGCGGCGTCATTGGCGGACATGGTGGTCATGGCGAGGATCGCCTGGCGGACGGTGATGGTGTCCCCGGGTTGCAGGCCGAGTTTCACCGGCTCAACCGCGGCGGCATGGTAGGAGATGGGGATTGGCGTATCCAGCGTCATCCGCCCGTCGCGCAGCGCCTGGAAGGCGAGGTCCAGCGTCATAAGCTTTGTAAGGCTGGCGGGGTAGCGGGGAATATCCGCGCCGGTGGCGGACAGCACGGCGCCGGATTGCGCGTCTATAAGGATTGAGCTGATGCCCGGGGCGGTGGGCCCAAAACCGGTATCTGGCTGGGCGGGTGCTGCCGTTTCATAATGGCGGGCCGGCGCTGCATGGTGATGTTCGGCCCGCGCGGCGGCTGGGCCGGGGCGCAGCAAAACGGCCAGCCCAAAAATGGCGAAGGCCGATGAAAAAATTTTAAGTTTCGAGGCAGCCTTTCCGCGCATAATAGCTTTCTCAATATAATATAATCTGGTGTAAACGCGGGCGGCCGCCCCTGTCCAGCCCAATAAAACCCAAAGACCCAAAAACCCAATAGGTTAACCGGCAATTCTTAATGTGCCGGGCACAATTTGGTGATGATTGAGCGCTTTGTGCGGTGCAACATTTTTCTTGACGCCGCGATTCACCTGTCCTAAATCACAATTGCTGCACTGCGGTAAGAACCGTTTGCGCTCGCCGTGTTGGGGTCGTGCAGTTAAATTTTATGTCCTAACCGAGGAGTTCGCTACAAAATGAGCAGCACGAAATCAAAGGCCGCGGCCGTTGTCGAGTCGACAGCCGAAACCATTAAGGAATCCACTGAAGCCGCGACGAAGGGGTTCGATAAAACCCTGCATGCCGTGAAAGAAGGCATGGAGAAAGCCGCCAAGGGATTTGAGAGCCAGCAAGTGAAAATGAAAGAAAGCGTTGAAAAAGCCATGAAAACCGCCGAAGAAATGGTCTCGTTCAGCCAGGGCAACCTGGAAGCCTTCGTGAAGGCCTCGCAAATTTACGCGACCGGCCTGCAGGATATTTCCAAGCACCTCGCCGCTTCGAGCAAGAGCAGCCTGGAAGAATCCGTGGCTTTCACCAAGAGCCTGATGGGCGTGAAATCCGTCAAGGAAGCGGTTGATCTGCAATCCGGCTTTACCCGCTCCTCCATTGAGAAGGCGGTTGCCGAGACCAACAAGGTGACCGATGCTACCGTGAAGCTCGCCGAGCAGGCGATTGCGCCGCTGACCGCGCGGTTGACGCTGGCCGTCGAGAAGTTCGGAAAGATCAACTAAGCCATCAGCCGGCAGTTTTTAGTGAAAGAGGCTCGGACCGGAAGGTTCGGGCCTCTTTCAATTTTCAGTCACTAATGGACAGTTGTCATAACGCCGAAAACTTGCCAGTTTTGCTTGCTGGGATACTGGCCGATAATTTCTGATGACGGAACGGCTCCGATGACCTATCTTTAACTGGCGACTGATCACTGCCAATTGATGACTGACAACTGATGATGACTAAAAATGTCCGATAACGACAAGCGCAAGGGAGATGGGCCGGCCACCGGGGTGGTTGTTAAGCCGCGCCCAAAAACCCGCAAGCCGACGATGTACAAGGTTCTTATGCTCAACGACGATTACACGCCGATGGAGTTTGTCGTGCATGTGTTGGAGCGTTTTTTTCAGAAATCCCGCGAGCAGGCGACACAGATTATGCTGCATGTGCACCGCCGCGGCGTTGGGGTGTGCGGGGTGTACACTTATGAGGTGGCGGAGACAAAGGTGACGCAGGTGATGGATCTGGCCCGCCAGAACCAGCATCCGCTGCAATGCACAATTGAAAAAGAGTGACGCGGCATGGTTATTGCCTGCCGGACAACTATTTATATTGCTAGGCGCGGAAGCGCGCCTATAGTCTGATGGTGGCGGCACGTTGATGAACCCTTCATCTATTGCGCCGCATAACATGGCCGGGCTGGGCAGGCCGCTATGACGCCCGGGTATCAGAGCGCCGAGAGTCGGCGTGAAGGAACGGTTTAGATCCATGCTTTCCAGGAATCTTGAACAAACATTGCACCGGGCACTTTCGCTGGCCGCCGACCGTAAACACGAATACGCCACGCTGGAACATTTGCTGCTTGGTCTCATCGACGATGCGGATGCCATTACCGTGCTGCGGGCCTGCGGCGTGGATATCGACAAAATCAAAAAGGACCTGACCGAGTTTTTGGACAAGGATTTGGCGGGCCTGGCGACGGACCGCGCCGGCGACCCGAAGCCGACTGCCGGCTTCCAGCGCGTTGTCCAACGCGCGGCCATTCACGTGCAGTCTTCGGGCCGCGATGAGGTCACGGGGGCGAATGTCCTGGTGGCCCTGTTCAGCGAGCGCGAAAGCCATGCGGTGTATTTCCTGCAGCTGCAGGACATGACGCGGCTGGACGCGGTGAACTTTATTTCCCACGGCATCGCCAAATCCCCCGGCAAATCAGCACCACGCACCCCCACGGGCTCCGTTGACCCAAGCGAGCCGGAGCGCGAGGAAAAATCCGGCAAGCGCGGCCAGGACGCGCTCTCCACCTATTGCGTGAATTTGAACAAGAAGGCGACATCCGGGAAAATCGACCCGCTGATCGGCCGCGAGCATGAGATTGAGCGGACCATCCAGATCCTCTGCCGCCGCACCAAGAATAACCCGCTTTACGTGGGCGACCCCGGCGTGGGCAAAACCGCGATTGCCGAGGGGCTGGCCAAGCGCATCGTTGATGGCGATGTGCCCGAAGTCCTTCTTAAATCAACCATTTTTGCGCTGGATATGGGCGCCTTGCTGGCCGGCACGCGCTATCGTGGTGATTTTGAGGAGCGGCTGAAGGCGGTGGTGACAGAGATGGAGAATTCGCCGGGTGCGATTCTGTTCATCGACGAAATCCATACGGTCATCGGCGCGGGGGCCACCTCCGGCGGCGCCATGGATGCGTCCAACCTGCTAAAACCGGCTTTGGCGCAGGGCACGCTGCGCTGCATCGGCTCCACGACGTATAAGGAATTCCGCAATTATTTTGAGAAGGACCGCGCGCTGGTCCGGCGGTTCCAGAAGATCGATGTGAATGAGCCTTCCGTTGAGGATGCGGTGAAAATTCTGCGCGGGTTGAAGACCGCGTACGAAAAACACCACAAGGTGCGCTACACTGATGATGCCATTCGTGGTGCCGTGGAATTGGCCGCCAAATACATCAACGACCGCAAGCTGCCGGACAAGGCGATTGACGTGATCGACGAGGCCGGTGCCGCGCGGATGCTGCAGCCCGAGGGCAAGCGGCGGAAAACCGTGACGCTCAAGGATGTCGAGGACATGGTTTCCAAGATTGCCCGCATCCCGCCCAAATCCGTCTCGGCGGATGATAAGGAAGTGTTGCGTACGCTGGAACGCGACCTGAAATCCATGGTGTTTGGGCAGAATGCGGCCATTGAGGCGCTATCGGCTGCGATTAAGCTGTCGCGGGCGGGTTTGCGGGACAATGAAAAGCCGATTGGCAATTACTTGTTCTCTGGGCCGACCGGCGTGGGCAAGACCGAGGTGGCGCGGCAATTGGCCTCCACTTTGGGCATTGAACTGACACGCTTCGACATGAGCGAGTATATGGAGCGGCATTCCGTCTCCCGCCTCATCGGCGCGCCGCCGGGCTATGTCGGCTTCGACCAGGGCGGGCTGCTGACGGATGCGATCGACCAGCACCCGCATTGCGTGCTGCTGCTCGATGAGATTGAGAAAGCGCACCCGGACCTGTACAATATCCTGCTCCAGATCATGGACCATGGAAAACTGACGGATCACAACGGCAAAAAGATTGATTTCCGGAATGTTATCCTCATCATGACCACCAATGCGGGTGCGGCCGATATGGCGAAAGCCGGCATCGGGTTTGGCCGCGAGGTGCGGATTGGTGAAGACCAGGACGCCATCAAGCGCATGTTCACGCCGGAATTCCGCAATCGTCTGGATGCGATTATTCCTTTCGCCCCGCTCACCACGGAAATCGTGGCGCGCGTCGTCGAGAAATTCGTGATGCAGTTGGAAGCTCAGTTGGCCGACCGGAATGTGACCATCGAGCTATCCTCGGCCGCCAAGGAGTTTTTGGCCGAGCGTGGGTACGAGCCGCTTTACGGCGCACGGCCGCTGGCGCGGGTGATTCAGGAACTCATCAAAAAACCGCTGGCCGAGGAATTGCTGTTCGGCAAGCTGGTAAAGGGTGGGGCCGTAAAAGTGACGCTGAAGGATGGCAAGCTCGCCTTCGACGTCACCGAATCAGCGCTTCCCGCCCTGCCGCGCCCCGAATCCGAAGGCGACGACCCGGCGGGAGAAAAATTGCCGGAGGAAGTGCAGTAATTCGATCAGGTTGATTCGAAAGGGCGCTTTCCGCGAGGAAGGCGCCCTTTTTTATTGCGCCCGCCGAACCTCGCCATACGTGCAGTCATATTCGGCGTGATGCCTCGGAAATGATTTCAAGGCAGCGGGTTACGGCATAGACAGTGCGGGGGTCGCCCCGGAAGCTCTCCAAGTCAAAGCCGGCCGAAAAGCGGGTGGCGAGGTCAATATGATGCGCGATGTCGCGACGGGCGGAAATTGCCGATCTAGAATGCATAAATGGCGTCGTCAGCGGCGGCCGGTTGGAGGTAGGTTTTCAGCGCGGCGCGGTTGACGACGTCGACCGGGCCTTCGAACAGGGCAGCGATGTAGCCCTTTAGCCCGGCGTAATTAAAGACTGTCACATGGGCGGCGGGGTCAAAGTCGAGCATAATGTCGATATCGCTGTCATGCCGATTGTCGCCGCGGGCGCGCGAGCCAAAGAGTGCCGCGTGGCTTACGCCGCGGGCGCGCAATGCAAGTTCATTGTCCCTTAACGTGGCTATAATATCCTCGCGATTCATAAGCGTTGATAGCAGGAAATGCCTGCTTTGTCAGCGAGGACGTAACTCGGGCCCCAAAACCAGCAGCCACGTTTTCTTTACGGCTTCTTAAGGTCCGGTCCCTAAACTTCCTATGGCATTACTTCCGTTAAGTTGCGGGGACCAGGGGATTTTGAGATGCGGTTAGGCGAAATTATGGTCGCTCAGCGGCTGATAGCCGCGGAGGGCTTGAAAGCTGCGCTGGCGCATCAGAGGGAGGAAGGCGGGCGGATCGGCGATATCATCGTCGCGATGGGGCTGGCGACCGAGACGCAAGTGGCCGAAATCTTTAGAAACACCCCGGCATCGCCGCATAACCTTGCGGATACCGGTATTGTGACGGGCCAGCTTTTGAACCTGCTGGTGAAATTCATGCTTCTCGGCGCATGCGAGACCGCGCAAGACATTGCCACCGCCGCCAAATTGCCGCGGCCGGTAGCCGATGAGCTGATGCGCGAGGCGGTGAGCCGCAAGCTGGTGCAGTCAATGGGCAGCGTGCCGGGCAGCCTGGTGCCGGTAATCCGCTATGGGCTTTCCGAGGAAGGCCGCGCGGCGGCGGCCTCCGCCCTGGCGCAGACAACCTATCTTGGCCCGGCGCCGGTGCCACTTGCCGCCTACCAGCTGCAAGTGCGCAAGCAGAGCATTAAAAGCGGTTTTTTGAAGGCCGATGCGCTGCGGGCTGGATTTGCCGGGCTGGAACTTTCCGAGATGTATATTCGCAAGCTGCTGCCGGCGATTAATGCGGGGCGGACCGTGCTGCTCTACGGGCCGCCAGGCAATGGCAAAACCACCGTCACCGGGCGCATCGCCAAACTGCTGCAAAAAGTCATTTTCGTACCCTATGCCGTGGAAATCGGCGGGCAGATTATGAAAGTGTACGACCCAGGGATTCATGAGGCGGTGGATGTGAGCTACCCGCCTGGCTCCGGCGGGCTGCAAATTGAGTCGTTTGACGACCGATGGGTCGCCTGCCGCCGGCCTTTTGTAACGGTGGCCGGCGAACTGACGATGGATATGCTGGACCTGCAATACAATGCGGAGGCCAAGTATTACGACGCGCCGGCGCATGTGAAGGCGCTGAACGGCTTGTTTTTAATCGATGATTTCGGCCGCCAGCGCGTAAGCCCCACGGAGTTGCTGAACCGCTGGATCAGCCCGATGGAAAACCAGATTGACTACATGAAGCTGCATACCGGCCAGGTTTTCAGCCTGCCCTTCGACCAGTTGCTGATTTTTTCCACCAATCTTGAGCCGCAGGATTTGATGGACCCCGCATTTCTACGCCGCATTCCCTATAAAATTCACATCGCCCCGCCGGAGTTGGCGGACTACCGGAAAATATTCGATAATACATCGAAAGAATATGGCCTGACCATGCCCGACGACGTATTCGCCTTCATCGTCGCCGCCCTCACCCAGGGCAAATTCGGCCTGGCCGGCTTCCAGCCGCGCTTCATCTGCGACCAGGTGGCCGAATTCTGCCGCTCCTTCGGCGTGGCGCCGGTGATGACCAGGGCACTGGCGGCGGAGGCGTTGGCTAATTTATACGTGCAGATTGGCGTTAGCGTTTAAGTGAAGTTAAGCAGCGCCTTTTTGAAAAAAGGCGCCCCAAAAACTTTTATCACCAAGCGTCGCGGCCAATGCCCTATCACTCGTCATTCCCGCGAAAGCGGGAATCTTCTTCCGAACGGCGCCCCGAACAAGGAGATTCCCGCTTTCGCGGGAATGACGGGGCGTTAAACTTACCCCCCGTCCTCAGCCGGGTTTTCAACCCGCCCCATAAACAAAATATCCCCGCTCCCATTCGCCCGGACCACGTAAATGAACGGATGATCCGCGACGAAGGTCACATCTTCCATCGGCGGCTCAATCCCGGCTGCCAAGTCCATCTCCGTAGCGGTCGCTGCCGCGGCCTCCGTCCCCTTTTCGTGGACGTCGATAAATGCCTTGTGCACCACATCCGCCACATAAAGCGGGCGAACATTATCATCGGCGATTAGGCTCAGATCAGCCTGCAACGGCATAAAGGCGCGCTTCATGCCCAGCGCCTGCAAAACCTTTGCAAGATGGAGATCGCTTCCGGTCTTGAACGCTGGAATCGACATCGCAACGTTAAACCGCTGCTCGTATTCCAGCCAATAACTCAGTTTTTCCGCGCTCAGTTCGGATTCCACGGCCGCCAGCCCGTTCGCCTCATCAGGCAGAATGATCAGTAGGGACGCATCGTCATAGCGATACGGGAGTTCCAGCATCTCCATCCCTTCGCCACGCGTCATGGAATATTGCCCCATGGCGTGCATCATCCGCACTGTCACATCTTGCCCAGGCGCCACATGAAACACGCCCGGCTTTGACGCCGCCTCGTCAAAATCCGTTGCCCACCTGGCGTTGAAATACACCGCGTCAGTCAACACCAACCGCGTTTGCGGCGTAATCGCCTTCGCCGAGATCAAATCCGTGATGCGCCCATGCGTCTTGTCAGATACCCACGCATTAATCCGTGCCGCTGCCCCACGCGCATCCACAAAATCGACAGGGAACAAATCGCCGCCAAAAGCGCTCTTCACACTTGCGAGATAAGCAGGCTCAAACGGTTCCTCTCTCGCCCCCCATAACGCATAAGCATTCTCAAACTGAAATCCATCAGGTTCCGGAGCTGAGGCTTTATTCAGCGCGCTAAATTGGGAGTTGAACAAAATCCTCGCCTGCGCGGCCTGAACGAGGGCGGACGGCAAGTCAGTTCTCTCCAGGTCCTGCAAATGCAAAACACCCGCCATCTCATCTGCCGTCGCGCCCTTCGCGCCCAAAAATACCATGTCAAGCGCGTTTGCGACGCTGTACGGAGAAAACACCAGGTTCCCGGGTTGCTGACTCAGCTTTCCATACAAATCGAACGCAAATTCATTCTCCGCTTGCGCCAGCGGGGCGATTCGGGACCTCATGTTCTGCGCCGCAGCTGCCCCCGCCATCAACACCCAAACCGTAACCACCCCAATGACAAACCGCCGCATATGCCCTCCCTGATTCAGACCCACCCGGACCCTGCCCGGAAACGATGTCGAGAAAATGTCCAAATCGTATCAATTTTTCCGCCGTCGCGGCGATAGCGGCTGATTTGCGGGCATCATTGTGAACCCGCCCCTCCTCACGTTACAACCAAGCCATGGTTGATATAACATTATGTCCCTGCGGCAGCGGTCTCCGGCGCATACGGTGCTGCGCGCTGGATTTCGGCACGCTCAGCCCGCCGGAGGCGACGTCCTTTCTCGCCCCCCAAGTGGCGCAGGCGGATAAAATCGCCAAGGCGGGTGACTGGCCCGGCGCAGAGTCGATTTTGCGGCAGGTGCTGGAACTTGCTCCGGGGCGGGAAGATGCGCTTTCGCTGATGTACAGGCTGTTCAGGGAACAAAACCGCCTTAACCCCGCCGAAGCGCTCATCCGCCGCGTTGTAACAATCAACCCCAATAATTTCTGGGCGACCAACGAACTTACGCTGATGCTGCTAAACAAGGGCGCGCTGGGGGAAGCAGAAATCCACGCCCGCAACGCCGTCCGCATAGCCCCGCAAAGCGCGCAGGCGCATAATCTCATGGGCCTGGTCCTCACCGAGGCGAACCGCCCGCTGGTCGGCGAATACCATTACCGCCGCGTGCTGGAACTGGCCGAGCAGGATGAGCCGATTACGCTCGCCAATCTCGGTTGGAATTTGAAAAACCAAGGCCGCATGGAAGAGGCGCGCGCGCTGTACGAAAAATCCATGCGGCTAAAGCCGGATGTGATTCAGACCGTGCTGGGCTTTGCAAAAATGGAAGAAGCCGACCGTAAATTTGAGGCGGCGCTGAACTTGCTGGATCAGGCGGACCGCATTTTCCCCGATAATCCCAGCGTGCAGCTAACGCGCGCCACAATCCTCGCCCGCCAGAAAAAAACCGAAGCGGCCCTAAAAATCCTCGATGAGCCGGCGCCGAGCAGTGAAAAACCGCCAATGCTGCTGGGGCCGTCCGAGCTCTCGGAAAAAGGCCGGTTGCTGGACCAGTTGGGCCGCTATGACGAGGCGTTTGCCGCCTTCGATACCGCCAAAAAACGCGCTTTGGAATTCGGCGCCCGGCCCTACATGGCGGAGACAGCGGCTGAACTTGTGGGGCGGTTAAAGGGCTTTTTCATCAACCGCCGCCTTGGCACGCTGCCGCGCGCGGAAACGCGCACGGATATGCCGCAGCCCATTTTCATTGTCGGTTTTCCGCGTTCCGGCACCACCTTGATTGAGCAAACCCTCAGTGTGCATCCGCGAATATCCGCTGGCGATGAGTTGCCTTTTATCAACGACATTACCCAGATCATGCCGCGCCTGCTGGCAAGCCCGCTGAACTACCCGGAGGCGCTGGCGGAATTATGGATGGGCGACCAGCGCGACGGCTTGAACGAGCTGCGCGACTACTACCTCTCACGCTCATCAAAAAGCGGCATTTTCCGCGATGGCGCTGATTTCTTCACGGACAAAATGCCGTTGAACGAGACACATCTGGGCCTCATCTCGCTGCTCTTCCCAAAATCGCCCATTATCCATGTTATCCGCCACCCGCTGGATATTTTGCTTTCAGTATATTCGAATCATCTAACCCATGGCTATTATTGTGCCGCGCAGATGGAGACAATTGCCCAGCATTTCGTGCTGATGGCGGATCTGATCCAGCATTACAAACAGCATTTGAACATGCGCTTTCTCTCCGTGCGGTATGAGGATGTGGTGGTGGCGCAGGAGAAAAATGTGCGCAAAATCCTGGATTTCATCGGCGTGGATTTCGACGAAAAATGCCTGCGTTTTGAAGAAAACACCCGCTACGCCCGCACCGCGAGCTATGCGCAGGTGACGGAGAAACTTTATGACCGCTCGCGTTACCGCTATCGCCCCTATTTAAAGCATCTGGCGCCGGTGATTGAGCTTCTGACGCCGGTGATTGAGAGATTGGGCTATAAAATCGAGGCTTGACCGCCCATATTCGTGCCGAGAGAGGACCAAAAATGTTTCAAAAACCGTTTTTTATTGCCGTGCTGCTGGCCGCGGCTGGGCTGATTCCGTTTATTTGCGTGGGCGCGGTGGTGCTGCTGGACCCGTTGGAGACACCCATTGCCATTCAGGTGCTCATTTCCTACGGGGCGGTGATTCTCTCCTTTCTAGGCGCGGTGCATTGGGGTTTTGCCTTGCGAGACACGGCCCACCCGCTGCCGGGTGCTGAAATGACGCCGGCGATGCTGGGCTATGAGCGGCAATTGCTTGTTTTTGGCGTGCTGCCGGCGCTCATCGGCTGGGTGGCGCTGCTGGCCATGATTCATTTTTCCGCCCCCGTGCTGGCCGTTTTTTTACTCCTGCTGGGATTCTTTCTCACGGTGGTTGTGGAAACCATCGGCAAGGGGCGTGGCGTGGTCGCGGGTAACTACCTGGTGCTGCGCTGGGCAATCTCGATCGTCGTCATGCTGATTTTGCTCCTGGTGCTGTTCGCGGTGTTATCGGGCATGCGGGTTGGCTGATTATCCATAAATTAATTTGTGGCGTGGATACCGCGTTCCCAATTGCGGCCGTGTAATCATCAACAACCACGGAGCAAAAAATGAAAAGCGCGTTATTCGGCCTTGCCCTTTGCGCGGGCGCCGCTTGCATCCCCGTTTCAGCATTCGCGGATTCTCCGCAACATTTGGTGGATAGCGCAACCTTGTCCCTGCAGGACATGATGGGCGGGCCGGAAGCAACGCAGGCCGAGGATTTGCTGCGTAAGGCGCGCGCGGTTGTGGTGTGCCCAAATATTTTCCGCGCCGGGTTCATTCTGGGCGGCGAGGGCGGTGGCTGCCTGATGGTGGCGCGGGATGCGCAAGGCGGCTGGTCCGACCCCGCATTTTATACGCTGGGCAGTGCGAGCTTCGGCTTTCAGGCTGGCGTGCAAAGTGCCGAGGTGATGATGCTGGTGATGACAACGGGCGGGCTGAACGCGCTGCTCAACAGCCAGTTCAAATTCGGCGCCGATGCGGGGCTTACCGTGGCGACACTGGGGGCAGGGGTGAATGGCTCGCTTTCCACCGCACTTGACGCGGATATTGTGAGCATCTCGAAAACCGAAGGCTTGTATGGCGGCATTTCGCTGCAAGGTTCCGTACTCAACAGCGATAGCGGCACGGATGCCGCCTATTACGCCGCGAATTATGACGCAAGGCAGATTGTGATTGGGCTGCAGGGCACAAACCCTGGCGCCAACCCGCTGCGCGCGGCGCTGGGACGCTATGGCGGGTAGGGCGTCCGCGTCCACACCCCAGCCCACCCCGTCCACCCGTCATTCCCGCGAAAGCGGGAATCTTCTTCTTCCGCCCGCGCCCAAGAAGACTCCCGCTGACGCGGGAATGACGGATAGCCGCCAAAGCGCGCTTCCTTAACCCGCCGCCCTCC
>Ga0116229_10011193_pt1 | contig 13299 bp, 8 predicted proteins | sample S1TSphgellanicum_3_FD_87313 | JGI IMG/M metagenome (GOLD analysis project Ga0116229, IMG submission 87313) | Host-associated microbial communities from peat moss isolated from Minnesota, USA - S1T2_Fc - Sphagnum magellanicum MG | ecosystem: Host-associated > Plants > Peat moss > Unclassified...
AGGTTTATGATGTGCTTTTGTAGTGATCAAGAAGAGCCAATGAGTAAACAAGTTGATTTTATACACCATGGATAAATATATCATTACATAATATTAGTCATTAGTTGTGAAATATCCTATAAACAAAAACCACAATTTGGCGTAGTGGGTTGATGATTTTGATGATTCTTGAGCTTGTAGCTCTAATTTCATTTTGCAACTGTTCAACCTTTTGAATATCTTGAGTTACTGTTTCCTCAATACCTGCACCCAACCACATAACAAACACCGTGTTGATTTACAAAAAATGTTACAACCCAAAAGAGAATTCCCTCAGTCAATTCCCCTATCTATGTCAAGTAACTCTAGAACATGTCTTACACATATTATTAAAAAGTAAAGCTGTTTTGAACCATTTCCTAAACCAAGCTGTTGGCCAATCTTGAAGCTGTTATGAAGCTTTCTAAGAGTTGGACATTTTATGAAGTTGGCTAATATGGGAACAACGAAATGTATCAATAAGATCAATGTATTGAAACAAAATTTCAAGCAAACTTTTCAACAAAATAAAATCAAAACCGAATTTAAGCTTCATACAACCAAAAACAAATTTCAAACAGAATTTTACTCGGAACATGGGTTTGGGGTTTACTAGTACTGAGGTTGAAAAATGGTACCTTCGATATTTGTAGCAATTGTGCTTGTGTCAAAAATTTCCACCATATGTTGTTGATGTTGTGCTTCTTCATCATGCTGATGCAAGGAGTTTTCTTGAAGATCATCAGCAGCATCCACAATTGCATTTGAATTTGCATTTGCTGTTGGCATTTTGATGCCGGAGTTGCGCCAAAAATCAGCATGCATCTCTTGCTGGCAATCCTTGTGCAAGCATTTGGTGGAAGAAGAGAAATGGGTAAGTGCACACCAGATGTGGTAGGTATGCTCACATGACACCACCAGTGCTGCCCATGCAGGTTTGAAACCTCTGTTGCAGAATGGGCATGGTGAGACACTCAAAGCTTCAACAGTGGAAGAAGAAGAAGAAGAAGCTGTAGCATCAGCAGCAGCAGCAGAAGAAGAAGAAGACATAGTTGCAGCAGTTACAACTCCAACTGCTGCTGCTGCAGCTGCTGTTGCATCAACAACACCAGCTGCTGCAGCATTAGCGATTGACATGAAGCTGGCGTTGAATCCTCCTGCAAGTACTGGAGAAGGAGAAAGAGAAGGTCTTTGTAGGCCACTTTGCATGGACTTGAGTTGAGAGCTCAATGCTGCTTTGTGTCTTTTGCAAGATTCATACCATTCAGTAGCTGCAAGCCAAGTGGAATTATGAGCTTGCCTTTTGTCATTCAGATTTTGTCGCTCTGATTCTGCTGTGTCCAGCAACTCTTGGAATGCATCCACAATACCTATTTGGGAATCTATTCTGCGTTGCAATGCTTCTAGATGTGTACGACAATCCAGTATCTGCGATTGGACTGCTGCAGCTGCAGCAGCAGCAGCTTCTTGATCAGTTGCAACAGCTTTGAGAGCAGCAGCAGCTTCTTGACCAGCTGCAACAGCAGTTTCTTGATCACCTGCAACAGCTTTGACAGCAGCAGCAGCAGCTTCTTTAACATCTGCAACAGCTTGGACAGCAGGAGCAGCAGCAGCTGCTGCTTGACCATCTGCAACAGCTTTAACAGCAGCTTCTTGACCATCTGCAACAGCTTTGACAGCAGCAGCAGCTGCTGCTTGACCATCTGTAACAGCTTTAACAGCAGCTTCTTGACCATCTGCAACAGCTTTGACAGCAGCAGCAGCTGCTGCTTGACCATCTGCGACAGCTTTAACAGCAGCTTCTTGACCATCTGCAACAGCTTTAACAGCAGCTTCTTGATCTGCAACAACTTTGACAGCAGCAGCAGCAGCAGCTTCTTGACCATCTGCAACAACTTTAACAGCAGCAGCAGCAGCTTCTTGACCATCTGCAACAGCTTTAACAGCAGCTTCTTGACCATCTGCAACAGCTTTGACAGCAGCAGCAGCTGCTGCTTGACCATCTGCGACAGCTTTAACAGCAGCTTCTTGACCATCTGCAACAGCTTTAGCAGCAGCTTCTTGACCAGCTGCAACTGCTTCAGCAGCAGCTTCTGAGGCTACTTTTGCTGCTGCTTCTTTGGTTATGCTGCTCACCGTCATCAACAATGTATTGAGTTGTTGGGTTTGCACATTGTGTTGATTCCGCAACTGCTCTAACTTGGAGTTGGCTGTTCGGAACAAATACTCCCGATCTTGCATCTGCTTGGAGAACAGCATCAGCTCTTGCTCTGTCTCATCTTTGATGATCTTCAACTTGGACAAAGTACTCCATGCTCGTTTCCTTTCATCTTCCAAGCTGGACAAAACATGTTTCCATTCTTCACTACCTTCAGCTATTATATGAGCAGCAGCAGAAGCTACATGAGCTACTGCAGCAGCTTCAACAGAAGTAGCACTATTTCGTAGGTCTTGCATTACAGACTTTTCTGCAGACAGCAGGAGATTCTTAGTGGCTGTTTGAGCTTGTTCCTTGATGCTTTCCTCTATATCCCCTAGTGTTGTACCATGTGATGCCCCAAGCACATACCCCAGAGATTCCTTCTCAGCTGCAGCAAGAGCAGCGGCTAACCCAGATTTTCCTGCTGCAAGAAGACTTACTCCTTCGGTTGCAACAAGTCCTTTAGCTCCAGCTGCAACACCTGGTTTGGAAACAGCAGTAGCTGAGCCAACAAAGCCATTGGAAGCATCAGCTGCTGCTCCAACAAAGCCTTGAGCACTAGCTATAGTAGCCAGACCAGCTGCTCCTGCTGCTGTTCCTGCAGCAAACAGTTGCTGAGGAGGACGACCGTTGTTGTTGTTGTTGTTGTTGTTGTTGAGGGGTACTGTGTGATTGAGAAGCTGCTGAGTTTGCTGTTGAGCTTCTCCTGTTGCAAACCCGCTTGTGGCTGTTGCAAGTCGTTCAGGTTCAAGAATGCCTTCTTTTGATGCAACTCCTGGGGCTTCAACATGCTGTACCAGTGTATGCTGCTCCTCATGATTTGTCCACTCTGCAGGCAGGCCAAATTTCACAACTACCCAATTTAACTAACTTATGTACAACAACAAACAACTTGTCAACAACCCAATAATGCAAGCAAGCAGGGATGTTTCTTTTTTGTTCTTTTGGGGGGAATTTTTGTGATGTACCTACCTACCACACTTGTAGGGTAATCTGCAGACCTCAGATAGTATACTAGTTGTAAGTTATAGTCAAACAACACCTTCTAGTTTAGTTTAGTTTAGTAGTTGAGCACCGCTTGTATTAAGTGGATCGTGATTAGAAAACGATGAAACTAACGTAGGAAAGACAGCAGCTTCTTCAGTTAGGAAGTGGCAAGCTTAAGTTAAGAAGCCACAACTCAAGTTAGGAAGCGGCAGCTCTCAAGTTAGGAAGCGGTGATTAGGAATTAGGAGACTCTGCATGGATGTATTAATACTAGTTAATTTCTGCATGGGTGTATTAATACTAGTTAATTTCTGCATGGATGTACGTATTAATACTAGTTAATTTCTGCATGGATCTATTAATACTGGTTAATTTTCTGTAATTGACATTGGGAAACATTCTCCCTTTCATGGGTAGAGTTCTTAAAAAGAAATGGCTGAATTCAAGCCTTCATTTAGTGTTTATAGCTCCCTTGCTGCCTACCATAGATATCTAATCTTTGCCTTTAAGTCCCTACTAGGCTAGGGTTAGTATAATATGCTAGTATAATTGCCTGAGGTCATACCAGGGTGGTAAGGTCTTTTATATTATTAGTGTTGATACCAGATGCAAGCCTATATATATACCAAAGCAACATTGGTTTGAAGTTGCTATAAGGGATCACACACCCCATGACTGACAGACAGTTCTCAAAAAAATAATAGAACTGGTTTTTTGACTTTCGACCCTTACTTAACCAGGTTTGTAGAAAAGTTTGAAGATTTGGGTCACAGAACCTACTACTTCAAAACTGCCCCAGTTCTTTGTCAATTCTTTCATGGAATCCACCAGTTCTTTGAAGACTTTGAGAACCTTGCAACTGGAGGTTGTTTTGCAAAATTCATTTGCAAATTTTTTCCAAGAACCCAAACTAGAGACCATTCCTTGACTTCTAGAAAATATTAAAATTAAATCAGAACCAGAGGTTATCATCAACAATGTCAAAGAACCGCAAGACACTGGTTGTATCCACAAATGTGGTTTTTGTTAGAAAACATGGTATTTGAAATATGGAAAGAAAAATTGAACTCACCCTCGTCACCACCGGGTTTAGGGTTTAGCTCTTCCTCCATCTCGTCTTTAGTTTTGCGCCACAATGAACAGCACATCTTCCGGAAAAAGCCGCAGAAATCAAAGGTCAGTTTCCCTTGTTGATGCAAAACTCCTAGTATGATGACCGCGACTTGGGCAAAATTCGCCCCCACGACCGCACCAACTACAGCATTAGTATTTGTAGTTGCAGTTGTATTTGTTGGAGGTGGAGGAGATGGGGTGGTAAAATTTGTCAAAGATGGGTTTCCTGGTTCATACCTGGCATGCAAAAACCCCCACATAATTATCACCCATATAAATTATGTTTACCAAGAAGTAAACATTACTACATTGAAACAATTTCTTATTGTTTACTTTTTTTTAAATGTATTCCAAACATGAATCTAACTTGCATTGCCTAATAAATCAACATCCCAAATGTTTTTAATTGGAAAGTAGAATCCGAAACCTACTAACTACTAGGTACCCACCTTCTCTTCCAAAAATTGGTACCCACCAACCACTTGTTCCTAGAATTTGTTTAGATTCTTACTAGAAGATGGTTTGGAATCAACTCGATTAAATAATATAGTAGGTACTAACTAGATTGAATTAAGAAAAAAAGGTCATAGTGTGTAGAATATTACGTGAAATTTAAATTATGATTCAAAAGTAGTGGTGTGGGAATTAAACCACTGAAATAGTTATTTTGCACCTCCCTGAGTCACAAAAAAAATCCAATCACATATGTTATGTGTCATCTTTCACATTGCCAATAATATATACCTAATTTAGGACAAACTCTTTTGTAATTTACTCCAAGATCAAATATTGGGTATTTCAAAGAAGGTACATAGAGAACATGAAATTTAGGTGTAGCCATAATAGTGTATATCAACCGGGCCAAGTCTTTAAAATCCAAAGAATTATGAAATAGAAAACAAATTGACAAGTATAATAATAATAATAATAATAAAGGCTAGATTTTCATGCAAACTAGAGACACAATCATGTTGTATGACTTATTTATACAAAATTGCATGTATTTAATTATATTGATTATCAAATGAATTTTAAATTCATTATTGTCACAACTTATTATAAGCTAAGTCCAATTATTGCCACAATATACTTACAATTGAGTCAGCAGTGATAGTGAAGTCAACCAATCAGGAAGAGTACCACTCAAGTGGTTATTTTGCACTTGCCTGTATTACAAAACAAATGACAAACAAGCACATCAAATATATTAACCTCAATTTCATGACATAATATATTGACAAATTGTGTTTAAAGTAAATGATTTTAAAAAAAGCATCTAGACCATTAAAAATTCAATAATCGAGATAGATAATCAATTCAATTCCTTTAGATAATTAATTAATTAATTAATTTCAGCAACATCCTATTTCTAAATGGAGTTGGTGTGCTCACAATGTTGTCAAATCGGTTAAGTTTCCAAGCTCACTTGGCAATGGCCCCATCAATTCGTTGTTAGCAAGTGAACTACACATCAAGTTATAAACAAAACAAAGCATTAGGGGGGGGGGGGAGATCAAAGCAAGATCCATTCACCTGTTGAAGTTTGAACACTAAAGTTTTTCATATTTCAAAATTCAAAATCGAGGGAAAAAGTGTAAGAGTCAATAAATGGGAAAATTCAACCCCCATCCCAATTCTCACTACTAGGAGTTCTAGGTTATAAACCTGAGGCAAACCTTAAATTAACAAAAAAAAACTTTGTATGTAGGCTAAGTAGTTATACTGATATGACCCAAAATATAGTTCATGGCTAGATCAGCTCTATTATCTAGAGCATGCCCCATGACAAATTACAAAATGGGTTTTTGAAGGGAGTCAGCAAAGAAAGAGTTTGTACTCACAGGCTGGTCAGACTGGAAAGATTGCCAAAGCTTGGACAAATAGTCCCATTCAGATTATACCCTGACAAATCCCTGCCACCATGTCCAATCACCACCACAACTTCACCATCATCCATCACCACATGTTCACGCAGATCAAACTTAGTTTACAGTAGTTTGACAAATTCCTCCTCGCATCTATGACAACAAATTCTTCCCCCCTACATAAAAAAACAAAAAAAAAGAAGCATAACTTGACTTTCTGATCTTTCACCCAAATATATTATTGTAATGTATATATAAACAGTAGTAGGCTAATAATAAATATTGTGTACAACTGTATTACATGTGATGTTGTGTATTCCTGTAAATTAGAGTCAGGAAACTAAAACTTACACAGCTATAATGGAAGGACTTGTTGTCATGTTGACACTGTTACAAGTGAGCCAAGAATGTGGATATGGCAGGCAAGGGTCACCAGTCCACTCAGTGAGGTTCAGCCATGATTTTATATCCTCGATGGCAAGAGCTGTACACACACATACACACACACACACAAACACACAATGTTGATAAGTTCATCATCAGTCACATAATGAATCACCACCAGTCATATAGCTCTAGCCCATAGCCTAAATAGACCGTAGCACTTATTGTGGTCAACATCCACAATTATTCATGTATGACTAATCATGATGAACTTTAATAATTAATACAGAGTTTGTACCCAGGTCTGTTACTGAAATTTCTATTTTGTGTCATGTTTAATAGGGTACATTGCCATGAAAGCCTCCACCCGCACCACCAATAAGTGAACATAGTAGCTTTATTATATTGCAGTCTAAAGGATGTTTGTTGTTGGAAAGGGTTTAGGGTTTAGAGCTTTCGACAGATGCTTATTAAACTTTTGGGGTGTCATTTGACAGCTAATGTGATAATCACTAACTACTGCAAGCATGACTGTCATGCTCGACACATTTCCATTGTCCTTCTCACTACTTTTTCAGCACTTGACGCAGAGAGAAAGACAGCATGACACATTTCGATTGTCGTTCTCACTACTTTTCAGCACTTGAGGCAGAGAGAAAGACAAAGGCCCGGGAGAGTTTTCAATCATGTGGCTGGCATCCAAGGTGATACCCTCAAGCATGGGTTAAAGACACGTGCTAATGAAGCAAAAACTCCTTTTGACCAGTTCCTTACACACCATCAAAACCCTTGTTGCAAACTGGCACTTGTTTTTGTTATTCTGGTGACCTGGGGTTGCCAACTGTTATGACCGGGGTAAACTGAACTCAAACCAATGGTTAACTCTTGACTACCCTCCGATTAACCTCCAGTTCCTAAATCATCATTCTTTTCAAAATTTCTGGGTCCAGTTCTGAACATACTAACTGGAACCAGAACTGGCAGTTCTAACCAGACAAACTGGGTACTAAACTGCCCAAGACTGGTTAAACTTACCACATCTACTACTCACATTTGGACCCCAAACATTTGGATGTCTGCCACAGAAATCAATAAATTCGTGGATGGCTCAACTTTCCATAGCCAAGGCACACCCTCTGTATACAAGAGGACTACAGTATACATGTATAACCATATGTAGTAGTAATACACGTATAACTCCTTGAAGGAGAATATACTCACCATCTGGGTCTCTGGTTTGTTTTAGTTGCACACACCTTTTAGTGTACAAAAAGACTATGTATATAGCTAAGTGTAATTGTACATGTATTTAATGTATAAATACATGTACAGTTACAGGTATAAGTAGAAGTACAATTACAAGTATACATGTATAAGTGTATGTATAACTATTTGAAGAAGAAGACTTCAACAGCAGAGAATATGCAGGTAGGTAGGTAGGTATGTATGTAGGTAGGTAGGTGGGTAGGTAGGGAGATGGGTGGGTAGGTAGGTTACTGACCATCTCTGTCGTTTGTTCTGGTGGCAATGGAGTCGATCCTCTCGAAGAGCTCGAGAGCATTTAGCGAGGGACCCAAAGGCTGAGATTCGTTGGAAATCATTGCAGGAAACAGAACAATGTCGAACAAATTTTCTTGCAACAGCAGCTGGTCGCTAGTGCTGTTGCTGCTGTTGCTAGTGCTGTTGCTGTTGTTGCTAGAAGAAGACGAAGAATATTGCAGTTGCCAAGATTCTTGGCTCGCAATGAGAGCCCCACCGCTGATATCATAAGGATTCTCATAAAGAACGTCTGGATCAGCTGAAGAAGAATTAGACGAAGAATTAACAGAAGAAGAAGAAGGAGCAGCATCAGTAGCTTCTGCTGGTGGTACTTGGACATAGAACTGTCGCGAAAATTGAGTCGCTGTGGAATTCAGTTCAGCAAAGTAAAGTCCCAAGTAGAATGTAGTACTAGACGTCGAAGAATTACTAGATGTCGAAGAATTACTAGACGTCGAAGAATTGGTGGTCTCATTGTCGCCCCCCGTGACGACGTCTAGTGGAAGCGAGATTGTCAAATTGGCATCGCTAATACTAGTACTCACCGCAGTGTCCATCACTGCTGCAGGTGGTAGACCAGAGACGTTCTGTGCTACCGCGACTGTCTCATTACCCGATGTAGTCAGATTCTGCAACACTCCAGTGGTCGCCTGCACATATGCTGAACCTCCCGGAAACCAGTAGCGATCAAACGCATCACTGGGTGCCCTGCAGCATGCACACAAAAACTATTTGTAGCTCGATCTGTGAGAGAAGATTGCAGTTCAAGTCTTCACCGAATTAACATCATGCAGCTAGATAGATATAGCTAGTTTTGGTCTTCTTCTGCAAGCCTGCATATTATGACAAGACTACTGCAGTTGTGGCCAAATCCTTGGAAAGAATTTGAGAAGTTTTGTACTTCAGAAATACAGCTTGAGAGAAGCTTGCAGATCAATCAAGCTCGAACTAGACCCACATACCTGATCACATTGGTAGCTTGTCCGCCAAAGCCCAATCTGTATTTGGTCTGATAGTATGATCTTTGATCTTGCAGTAGATCAGCAACAACAAATGGAGGATAATTTGGAAGAGGGTGCAAGGAGATTGAAGAAACAAATGGGTTGGAAGATTGGGAGCTGGAGTTGTCTCGTACTAGACAGAGATAGATCACAAAGCTCTGGGATGCAACGCTGAATTCTCGGTATGTGAAAATATCAGCATTTTCGAAGGTGACATTGGAGACAAGAGTCTCGTCTATAGCGATCTGAAAACTGGGGAGTTCTAGTGTTGTATTTGTTGTAGCATTGATGTTCTGATCATAGGAGCCGTAGAAGAACGTAGCTCTGATCAAGTAAGTGTTGTTGGGCGTGACTGGCAAGCTGTAGCAATTCTTCTTCCGAGAGTCAGGGAAGTATCTGAGAGTTGTGAATTCTGAAAACTGTGGGTAGCTCGTATTTGCGTCTGGTACTTCTGCATTCACTCCTGTTGTTATGTACTGCGCATCAGGTACCCACGTTATGTTTGTGATTTCATCTACATAACTATCTAATGAACCACAGTCGATGTTGATCACTTCATCATCCGCTGCTGCAGTTCCTCCTATTGCACAGCAACACAAAAACACAACAAAAACAACAGCAGCTCCCATGACTCTATTCCGTTGCTCTCAACTCTCTCTCTCTCTCTCTCAAGCTTCAGATATTGTCCAACAGATCATTTGGCTCTTCAACTCTGCTGCGGCTTCCAATTCAACTAAGCTTAATTTCTATACATAACTTCACTCACAATGGAGTTCTTATAACCAAAGCCTAGACTTTGTGCAGCAGCTGAGAGCTGAAGACGATCACAGCAGCTTATGAGCGCCGAGCGCCAAAAAGAAAGTACTAGTCTGTACCAAAAGATAAGAAATTCTCACATGATGGGAATAATTTCAGCTGCTACAACTAATCTCTGCATATTCATAAAACACATGCACCTTCAAATCAAATCGAACACATGTGCTTGATCTCTACAAGACGACAACAAGAAGAAGAAGAAGAAGAAAAGAATTCTGCAATCGGTGACGAAGCTTCACGCAGATCTTCTGTGCCACACACACACAATCTCTCTCTCTCTCTCTCTCTCTCTCTCGCTGTGCAAGGTCTTCTGTCATTTGAAAAAGCCAGTACTGGCATGCCTATCTACAAGGTACCAAGTTCCAACCAGTCTAGAGCTCCAGACCTAGACAGTCCAGTGTACCCATTCCACACTTTTTGTTCCCAATAGAGTTTTGCCAACTAGCTAACTGGTACTGTTGTGAGTGTGATGCCAATTCCTCGTGTAGAGAGAGAGAGATGGAGGGATAGAGAGAGAGAGTGTGTGTGTGTGTTATTACAATTGGGTTGTCATCTTTTGACTTGTACCTACTGTGTACATTTCTTTTTGTATTAACTAAGTCAAGTGTGTCTTGAGTGTCTGATCTGTCACTCTCATAGTGATCAGCGCTCCCAAGAAACAGGGCTCCATTTTAGTGGCTTCCTATGATCACACGATAGTGGATACCATCCCATACTTTTTGTGTAATAAGCTAACAACGCTGTGCTCACAGTAGACTACTCTAGGTGCCTTTTTTGCAATCCCCCTTGTGTATCAGTATTCACCACATCCAAGAAATTGGTCTTTGATTATTCCCCCACTACCAATACATTTTAATAAAAAAACTGCCAGTATAAGTCTCATCACATCAGCCAATCATCATCTCTGGTGTAGCCTGTGCTGTCAGCCCAAGTGTGAACTGGTTATCCAACTGATTTTTTCCTTCCAAAATCATCTTACCGTAATTTAATTGAATTTTCAATGAAAGGTCTAATTTTTTCCAAATTACCTTCATTAACTCCTACTCATTCAGGGCTTCCAACAAACACCAAGAGCATGGCCAAATTTTTCTATAATTTTTAGTTTTGATTTAACTGAATTTTAAGTGAAAAATCTGTTCAATATTCAATATATTCTTCACCATAGGTCAAAACATTATGAAACCAACTTGGTGCACCCTTACTCATTGAGGGCTTTCTAACGATATCAAAAGACACCATGGTTTGGGAGATATGAATGTGACTAACAAAACAAACTAACTAAATAAATGAATAAGTAGAAAAAAAAACACCCAGCCAATGAACAAGAGAAGAAAAAGGAAAGGATGGAAGTCCAAACAAAAGATCACACTTGAAACAAACTACCTTTGTAAATAGATAGATTGGCCAATCAAGAGCAGCCATTTCTTTTTATACAAACATCACTAGCATGAGCAAACATAGTGTCAAAATAATAATTCCACACCAGTAGTCCCTTTTTTTAAGAATTTTTGTTTGTAGCCAAAGTGGCTATTAATAATAGGAAGATGTAGAAAAAGTGTGATCATCTTGGCTAAGATAAGATTTAGCCAAAATCTGGCTATATGTCAAATATGAAATACAAATCTTTAATCATCTTTTGAATATTTTGGCTAAACATTAAAAATCAAGTATAGAAATGTGTCAATTTTTTACTACTTTTTTTTTTCTCACTTCCCAACAATTGGAAAACTCCAAAATCAGTTAACTTTTGAACTTCACTTTTTAGATGAAATTTCACCAATTTAAAAAAAAGAGGGCTGTTTCACACTATTTATTGGATTACTATACTTTCATCCGAAATGGGGGCTGAAATTGGGGACTGAAATTGGGGGCTAAAGGTGGGTGTCGTCATTGGAGATGCTCTAAGTAATAAAAAGTATGTGAAGAGGGCTCTTGTAAGTGCTCACTTGCATGCAAGTGCAGGTAAAGTGCAAGTGGGCACAATTGAAATGGGAGAAAGTGCATGTAAGTAGGTTAAAGAGGGCTCTTTTGATTGCACAATTTCATGCAAGTGCGAGTCAGTCCAAGTGCGCATGCAATTGAAAAGTTACTACCGTACATACATGTTAAAAATCAGCTTGGAATTGAAAAGTTACTTACGTACATACATGTTAAAAATCAGCTTGGAATGTACTCACAACATCCTTGCAAAAGAGTATTACTCCATTGGACTCACACTTTGCATGCAAAACTCGTGGGTTGCGAGTCCTAAAACTCAATAGTCTATATCATTGTCTATGCAATGCAATGGAACCCCGAGAAGACTTCCTCTCTTTATGCTAATGTAAGCACCCTTGCCCCACCCTACAAGAATATTTTCCCCGGGGCCCATGTATAAGAATTCGTGTGCATAGTAGCTCTATGAGAATTTGTGTGCATAGCCCCACCGGACTCAAAATTAGGGCTTACCTACGTCAAGAGTTTTTTTTTCAATAGAAAAACACTTGCTAGTTTTTTTCCCCTATTTTCCCAAGTTGAGTCTTTAGATCTTTAGCCTTGGTTAAAGGTCATTTCCAGGACCTGATTTTTATGCACCTTGTCTGAGGTCAACAAATACGTAGGATTTGGGGAACTTTACGATTTACACACAATCAATTTGTCTATACACATAATTTGTTTATAAGATGGGCATTATTGGGTTTAGGGTTTTAGGTGGGTTTGAGGTGCACTCTTTTGTTATCTTTTTCAAAAAGTCATTAATCAATGTTCAAATTTTAGGTTAACTTCTTATATACATTGTGCTTTCAATCTGTTTATCGAAATTGTGATTTTGTCATCAACAATAATACAAAAATTTCACACTTTTGAAAAAGTAAGCAATTCACAACTTTTTAAAAATATATATATATATCAAGTCCAAGTATCATTTTGCTTAGATGTTGAATTTAGCAATTACCTATAACTTGGAACATTAATGTGATTAAAATTCTAAAAACCATGCATATAGACTAATTATTGATTTTTAGTGATCTCTTAGTACCTTGGATTTAAAAGGCCCCAAAAACATTTAAAGACAGATGACCTGCCAAAGATGGAAGGTGTTGTGAAAACTCAAATGCTTGACTAAAATGACCAAAGGAAAAATGATGGGTGTTAAACAGCTTAATTAATTAATTATAATATTGATGCATTTCAATGTAGTATGTTCAGTTTGTAGTATGATTAGTTTATGATGAAATTGGTTTCAATAAATTTGAAGTATAATATGATATTTTTTCAATAACAAAATGCGTAGATAAATTGAAAGTGGAAGAAAGACCTATTCACATAATTATCATTAAACTCTACATTTTGACCTTTAAAAATGTTATCATCACCATTGAACATATGTGACATG
>Ga0116229_10011194_pt1 | contig 13298 bp, 11 predicted proteins | sample S1TSphgellanicum_3_FD_87313 | JGI IMG/M metagenome (GOLD analysis project Ga0116229, IMG submission 87313) | Host-associated microbial communities from peat moss isolated from Minnesota, USA - S1T2_Fc - Sphagnum magellanicum MG | ecosystem: Host-associated > Plants > Peat moss > Unclassified...
AGGTGCCGTTTTTTTCCAGGAACGACGAGCCTGGCAGGAAGACATGCGCGTACTTCGCGGTTTCGTTAAGAAAGATGTCCTGCACCACGATGCATTCCATCGATGACAGGGCATCGGCGACGTGCTGCGTGTCGGGGTCGGACTGGACGATGTCCTCGCCCTGGCAGTAAAGGCCCATGAAGGTCTGCTCGAGCGCGGCCTCGAACATGTTGGGAATGCGCAGACCCGGTTCTGCATCGAGCGTGACCTGCCACTCGGCTTCGAACTGCGCGCGCACGGTGCTGTCCGAGACGTGCCGATAGCCTGGCAACTCGTGCGGGAACGACCCCATGTCGCACGAACCCTGGACATTGTTCTGGCCGCGCAGCGGGTTGACGCCAACGCCTTCGCGACCGACATTGCCGGTGGCCATGGCCAGATTGGCAATGCCCATGACCGTGGTTGAGCCCTGCGCGTGCTCGGTCACGCCAAGCCCGTAGTAGATCGCACCGTTCTGGCTTTGGGCATACATGCGCGCGGCCTCGCGCACATCGCTTGCGGCAACGCCGGTTGCCGCTTCGAGCGCTTCCGGGGAATTCTCCGGCGCGGCAACGAAAGTCTTCCACTGCGCATAGGCGGGGAGCTCGCAGCGGCTTTGCACATAGTCCTCGCGCACCAGGTTCTCGGTGACGATGACATGCGCCAGGGCGTTGACGATGGCGACATTGGTGCCAGGCTTAAGCTTCAGGTGAATCGCCGCCTTGACGTGGGGCCCGGAGACGAGATCGATGCTGCGCGGATCGATCACGATCAGTTTTGCGCCGGCGCGAAGGCGCCGTTTCAGGCGCGAAGCGAATACCGGGTGCCCGTCGGTGGGATTGGCGCCCATGACGATGATCACGTCGGCCTTTTCGACCGAGGCGAAAGTCTGCGTGCCTGCCGATTCGCCAAGCGTGGCCTTTAAGCCATAGCCGGTCGGCGAGTGGCACACGCGCGCACAGGTATCGACGTTGTTGTTGCCAAACGCCGCGCGCACGAGTTTTTGCACCAGGTAGGTTTCCTCGTTGGTACAGCGCGAAGAGGTGATGCCACCGATCGAATCGCGGCCGTAGCGCGCCTGGATGCGGCGAAACTCGGATGCGGCATGGGCGATGGCCTCTTCCCAGCTGACTTCCTGCCAGGGATCGGTGATGGCCTTGCGAATCATCGGTTTCGTGATGCGATCGGCGTGGGTCGCATAGCCCCAGGCAAAGCGGCCCTTGACACAGGCGTGACCCTCGTTGGCATGGCCGTCCTTGTTGGGCACCATGCGCACGACCTGGCTGCCTTTCATCTCGGCACGAAACGAGCAGCCAACGCCGCAGTAGGCGCAGGTGGTGATCACCGAATGTTCGGCCTGGCCCAGTTTGATCACGCTTTTCTCGGTCAGGGTAGCCGTTGGGCAGGCATCGACGCAGGCGCCGCAGGAGACGCATTCGGAGGCCATGAAGGACTCGTCCTGGCCTGCCGAGACGCGCGACTCGAATCCGCGACCGCTGATCGTCAGGGCAAAGGTGCCCTGCGTCTCCTCGCAGGCGCGCACGCACCTGTTGCAGACGATGCATTTGGACGGATCGTGGGTGAAATACGGATTGGATTCGTCTTTTTTCGCATCGAAATGGTTGGCACCGTCAAAGCCGTAGCGCACTTCGCGCAAGCCCACCGTGCCGGCCATGTCCTGCAGCTCGCAGTTGCCGTTGGTCGCACAGGTGAGGCAATCGAGCGGATGGTCCGAGATATACATTTCCATCACGCCGCGGCGCAGCTGCGCCAAGCGCGGGCTTTCCGTCTTGACCTGCATGCCGGCTTCAGCCGGCGTCGTGCACGAGGCGGGAAAGCCCTTCTTGCCATTGATTTCGACAAGGCAAAGGCGGCACGAGCCAAACGGCGCAAGCGAATCGGTGGCGCAAAGCTTGGGCACATTGACGCCGGCCAGCGCGGCTGCGCGCATCACCGAAGTGCCCTTGGGCACCGACACGGAAATGCCATCGATGGCCAGCGTGACGCTGGCATCACCGGCTATTTTCGGCGTGCCAAGATCGGGCGGGTTAAGTACGTTCATGATCGCGTCCTTCTACGCTTGGCCGTGCATGTTTTCACTTCAGGCGGCATCACGCATCGGGCGCGGCGCAAAATCTTCGGGGAACTTGTCAAGCGCGGAGAGCACCGGGTAGGGCGTCATTGCGCCCATTGCGCAAAGCGAGCCGTAGACCATGGTGTCGCAAAGCTCGCGCAGGAGATTTTCCTGTTCAAGAGGGCGATCGCCTTTTTGCATGCGATCGATGACCTCGACACCGCGTGTCGATCCGATGCGACAAGGCGTGCACTTGCCACACGATTCGATCGCGCAGAACTCCATGGCATAGCGCGCCTGCCGCGCCATATCGACGCTGTCGTCGAACACGACAATGCCGCCGTGGCCCAAGACCGCGCCGATGGCAGCGAAGGCCTCGTAGTCAAGGGGCGTATCGAACTGGCTCGAATCGAGGTATGCCCCAAGCGGGCCGCCGACTTGCACGGCGCGCATCGGCCGCCCGCTTGCCGTGCCGCCGCCGAAGTCTAAAAGCAGCGTCCTCAAGGAGATACCGAACGGCACTTCGACGAGCCCGCCTTGCTTGACGTTGCCGGCAAGCTGCACCGGCAAGGTGCCACGCGAGCGATCAACACCTTCGCGCTTGTAGGCGGCAAAGCCGCGCTCGAGGATGACCGGCACGCTGGCCAGGGTGATGACGTTATTGATCACGGTGGGAGCACCAAACAGGCCGACCAGGGCAGGCACCGGCGGCTTGGCGCGCACGATGCCGCGCTTGCCTTCGAGGCTCTCGAGCATGGCGGTTTCTTCGCCGCAGACGTAGGAGCCCGCACCCATGCGCACTTCGATCTCGAACGCGTGGCCTGAGCCCTGGATATCGGCGCCGAGATAGCGGGCCTTGCGCGCGGCAGCGATGGCGGCATGTAGCGCAGTGATGGCGTGCGGATACTCCGAGCGCACGTAGATGTAGCCGCGGCTCGCGCCGGTCGCGATCGCCGCGATGGTCATGCCCTCGATCAGCAAAAAGGGATCGTTTTCCATCACCATGCGGTCAGAAAAGGTGCCCGAATCGCCTTCATCGGCGTTGCATACGACATATTTTTGGCTGGCCTTGGCGGCCAGCACCGTCTGCCACTTGATGCCCGCCGGAAATGCCGCGCCGCCCCGCCCGCGCAGGCCCGAATCGAGCACTTCGGCAACGATCGCCTCGGGCGAGAGCGTCAAGGCGCGCAAAAGACCGGCGTAGCCCGAATGGGCAAGATAGTCGTCTAGCGAGAGCGGATCGGTCTTGCCTGCGCGCGCAAACGTCAAGCGCGTCTGCTTTTCCAGATAGGCGATCGCTTCGGTCGGACCGTGACAGAGGCGATGCGCCTGGCCTTGAAGAAAGCCGGCATCGAAAAGGCCGGCGACGTCGGCAGCGCCAACCGGGCCATAGGCGACACGTCCTTGCGCCGTTTCGACTTCGATTAGCGGCTCGAGAAAGCACATGCCGCGCGAGCCGTTGCGAACCAGCCTGATGGCGATGCCTCTTTGCGCCGCAGTGCTGACGATGGCCGCAGCCACCTCGTCTGCGCCTAGCGATAGCGCCGTCGAATCGCGCGGCACGAACACGACGGCAGCGGGCTGGTTCATGCGAATTCGAGCCCCGGCCTTACGCTTTGCATGACGATTTCATCAAAGCGTGAGGGCGTCATGCGACCGTAGAGCTTCTCGCCGACCTGGATGTTCGGGCCGGTGGCACAGTGCCCAAGGCAATACACCGGCTCAAGGGTGACGCTGCCATCGCCATTGGTCTCGTGCAGGCCGCATCCCACGGTCTTGGTCGCATGTGCGATGAGCGCATCGCAGCCGCGCGCCTGGCAGGCTTCTGCGCGACACATCTGGATCAGCGTCTTGCCGCCTGGCTTGTCGCGAAAGTGATGATAGTAGGTGATGACGCCATGGACTTCGGCGCGCGACAGGTTCAGCCGCGCGGCAATCGCAGGCACCGTTGCCGGCGGCACATGGCCCCATGTTTTCTGCACGGCATGCAGGATCGGCAAGAGCCCGCCCGGGGTGCTCGCGTGCTCGGCAAGAATTTCATCCAATCGCGTCAAATCGATGATCTGATCCATGGCTGTCCTGCAAATCGATCGCTGCCCAATTATGCAAGGAACAGCATATCAATCCGACCCTCACCGCCGATATGCGCTCCGGGAGTGGAAGCCTATCACTGCTTTGGCGCGATGGAAATAGGGTTTCCCACGCGAGCTGAAATATGTAAAATATAGCCTATTGTTTCTGGTTCCATGAGATGCTTAAAGTTGCTATCCGCCCGCAGTGGACCTTCGCCTCGGTGGATGGCGCGGTGCTCTTGCCGCGTCTTTTGGAGATCCTCGTTGCCATCGCAGAAAAAGGTAATCTCGCCGCCGCCTGCCGCTCGCTTCTCCTCTCGTATCGCCATGCCTGGGGCATCTTGCGCGAGGGCGAGGCGCTGTTTGGCATGCCGCTGGTATCGATGTCACGTGGCCGGGGATCGGAATTGACCGAACTCGGGCACAAGCTGGTGTGGGCCGACCGCCGCGTCACCGCGCGTCTTGGCCCCTCGCTTGACAGCCTCGCCTCGGAACTCGAGGCCGAGATCGAAAGCATCGTGCGCCATGCAGGCAGCATCGTCCACATCCACGCCAGTCACGGCTTTGCCGTCGAGACCCTGCGCACCTTCCTCGTTCGCGCCCAGGTACCGATCGATCTCAAGTACCGCAGTTCGCTCGAGGCAGCGGCATCGTTTGCCAACGCCGGCTGCGAGCTGGCGGGCTTTCACGTGCCGATCGGCCCGTTCGAGGCACCGATGCTTAAGCACTACGCGCCGTATCTGCGTGGCCGCGACATCCGCCTGATTCATCTGGCGACGCGCCGCCAGGGCATGATGGTTGCGCCCGGAAATCCGAAGAACATCGACGGCCTTGCCGCGCTGTCCCGTCCGGGCGTGCGCTTCATCAATCGCCAGCAAGGCTCGGCCACCCGCCTTCTGCTTGATCTCCTGTGCGAGCGGGAAAACGTCGAGGTCGACAAAATCCAGGGCTACCAGGAGGGCGAATACACCCATGCCGCGGTCGCCGCCTTCATCGCCAGCGGCATGGCCGACGCCGGTTTTGGCATCGAGACCCCGGCGCGCCACTTCAACCTCGGCTTCATTCCGCTTGAGACCGAGCGCTATTTTCTGGCCTGCCGCGCCGAGGGCTTGCACACGCAGCCGATTCGCGAGGTGCTGCAAATCCTGTCCCGCCCGGAATACCGCAGCGCCGTGGATGCGCTTGCCGGCTATAGCGCCAAGGGTTCGGGCAAGGTGCAAACCCTCGCCGAGGCCTTCCCGCACTGGCAGGTGCAAGCATGAGCCCGTCCCGTCGTCTCGAACTCGTCAAGCCGGCTTCGCCGCTTCGTCGTGACATCGCGTTTGCCGAGGCCCAGAAGATGAACGGCGAGGCCGAGAAACTCTTGAGCATCGACCCGCAGCAGGCAAGAAAGCTGGCCCGTTCGGCGTTGCAGTTCTCGGCCCGCCATGGTGTGCTCGAGACCCAGCCGCAAAGCCGTTTTATCGAGGGCACGGCGATCTCGTTGGCCACCGACTTCGGACTTGCAGCGGAAGTCCTGCAAGCGGCTGCGATCGAAGCCGATGCAATTGGCCAAACCGAGCTTGCCAACCGCTGCCGCAACGGCATCGCCACGATGTATGAACGCACGGGCGAGTATGGCAAGGCGTGCGAGATGCTGCATAGCTGCCTTAGCCTGTCGCTTGCGGTGGCCGACATCAAGGGCCAGTGCCGCGCGCTCACCAACCTTGGCAACCTGCATGCGCGCATGGAGGATTTCGAGCGCGCCGTGGCGCTGCTTGAAGAAGCCGCCGAAGTCGCAAGGCGCGTTGACGACAGCCTGCTTGCCATCACGGTCTTGGCCAATCTTGCCGAGGCCCTGGTGGGCAGCGGCCGCTACAAGGAAGGCCTCGAGATCGGACTTGCCTGCCAGCGCGATGCGCTTGCCGGAGGCTACAGGCTGCAGTGGGGATTCATCGGTGCCATCGTCGTTGCCGCGCTGATTGGCGAAGGTGATCTGAACGAAGCTTCGCGCGTGCTTCTCGGTGTGCGCCAGACCGCCGAGGATCTGGGTGAGCGCGACCTGCTTTGCGATGCACTGCTCAAGCAGGCCGAGATCGCCCAGCGCGAAGGCAGCCTGGTCGATCTGGATTACGCCTTGTCACGCGCGCTTGCGCTTGCCAAGAGTCTTGGCATTCGCCAGTTCGAATTGCGCGCGCACCAGCTTTCCGCCCGTGCGCGCGCCAGTCAGGGCGACTATCGCGCCGCCTTCGAGCATCAAAGCCGCGAGCTGGCGATCACCAATGAATTGAAGGAGCAGACCATCGGGCGCAAGGTGCAGGTGCTCGCAGTCGAGCTTTCCGTCGCCCAGCACCAGCGCCGCGCCGACGAGGAACAGCAAAGGAGCGAGGAGCTTGTCGAGCTCAACCAGAAACTCACCGAGACGCTTGCCAAAGCCGAACACTACGCCTCGCACGACAGCCTGACTGCACTACTGAACCGGCGCAAGTTTCTTGCGCTGACCGAAGAAGCGCTGGCCAAGGCAGCCGCGGCAGGCGACATTCTCGGCCTGGCGTTTGTCGATCTGGATGGCTTCAAGCAGATCAACGACGACCTCGGCCACGACGTCGGCGATTCGCTCCTGGTCGAAGTCGCGCGCAGGCTCAAGCACGCCGTGAGGGGTTGCGATCTGGTCGCACGTGCCGGCGGCGACGAATTCATGGTGCTTTTGCGCGAACTCAAGACGTCCACCGAAATCGGCAACGCGGTTGAGCGCATCGGCAGTGTTTTCGATTCCGCTTTCGTTCTGGGTGGCGCCTCGATCACGGCCGGCGGATCGGTTGGCCACGCCATTTATCCCTTTGACGGCGAAACCGTGACGGCGCTGCGCATCGCTGCTGACCGCGCCATGTACGCGCAAAAGCGCACCAGGCGCCTGGCGCTGCGACCGCCTGCGGCCTAGGCGGGAAGGCTGCCAGGCGCGCTGCGAATCCGTAGCAATATTCACAGCGCCGAATCCGCGTGGCGCTCGTATAATCGGCTTCGATTAGGCGTGGCGGGGTGCAGCTTCCGGCCATGCCTTGCGACGGGCGCATGAACACGCCGTCCCCTGAAAAGGCCACCGATGCTCCTTGACATGTTGCGAAAGCGTGAGATCTCGCCGCGGCTCTTGCGACTGCGCGAACTGTCGCTGTTCAACCAGTTAAGCGAAACCGAACTGCGTCAAGTCGATGCGCTCTTGCACGAGCGCGAATTCATCGCTGACGAAGTCGTCTTCGATGAGGGCGAGGAAGGCCAGGCCCTGTACATCGTGCTCGAGGGCCGGGTATCGATCATCCGCGCGCGCGACGGCGTTGACACCGTGCTGGCCAATTTCGGCCCGGGCGAATTCTTCGGCGAACTGGCGCTGCTTGATCGCGGCCCGCGCGGCGCTCAGGCCAAGGCGGCGAGCAACTGCCGCATGGCGGTGCTGTTTCGCGAAGACCTGGCGGGGCTGCTCAAGACCCACGCCTTCGTGGCATCGAAGATCACGCTCGAGATGGCGCGGCATCTGGCGCGCATCATCCGCACGACCTCAGCGCCCGCGGCGCCACCGACCATCACCCTATGAGTGCCAAGCCCGAGCAAGCGGCAGTCGCCGAGGCAGCGCGGCTGGCCTCGGTGACGATCCTCGCCAAGCGCAAGGATTTCCGCGACCTGCGGTTTTCCAATCACGATGGCTCGCTGCCGGCGGCCGGGCCGCTCGTGTGGATCTGCGTTCTGGTCATCACCTGCCTCATGCTCTACGTGCTGCAAAAGGTGCTCTTGCTGGTGGTGCCGTTCCTGCTTGCGCTGGTGCTCTTCTATGCGCTCTTTCCGGTCATGGCGCGCATGGTGCTGCAAGGCATGCGGCGCGAGACTGCGGCACTGATTGTCATCGGCGTGTTTTGCATCGTCTCGGCCATCGCCCTTGTGGCCGTGCTGCCCAAGGTGATCTCCGAGTTCAGCGACAACCAGGAACTCATCAAGCGTTACATCGATGGCGGCATCGGCCTTGTCACGCGTTCGGTGACAGCGCTCGAAGCGCACTCGAAGCTGATTGCACAGGCGCACCTGTCGCAGGCACTCAACGACCAGGTGCAAAGCGCAACCGGCAGCTTCGCGGGCAGCGTCCAGTCGGTCATGCTGGGCCTTCTGGCCTGGGGACCGTCGCTTGCCCTGGTGCCGTTTCTGACCTACTTCCTGCTCAAGGACAGCCGCCATTTCAAGCTCTTTCTGAGTCGCGCCGTGCCCAACGCGTTCTTCGAGACGACGCTGTATTTGCTGCACGGCGTGGACAAGGCGGCGCGGGCCTATTTCCAGGGGCTTTTGCGCCTCACCATTCTTGACACGCTCACGCTCGCGCTGGGCCTTTGGGTGATTGGACTGCCCGCGCCATTTGCGCTTGGCCTGATTGCCGCGGTCCTGGCCTGGGTGCCTTATGTCGGCTCGCTGCTTGGCGGCGTCACGGTCGCGCTCGTGGCTGCAACCGACTTTGCCGGCGACCCGTCGATCACGTTCTATACCATCGGGCTTTTCGTGTTCGTCAGGCTGCTAGATGATTTCATCTACATGCCGATGACCATTGGCAAGAGCCTGCGCATCCACCCGCTGATTACGGTGCTGATGATTTTTGTTGGCGGCGGCGTTGCCGGCATTCCCGGGCTGATGCTGGTCTTGCCGCTTCTTGGCATCAACCTCGTGATTGGCGAGACGGTTGGCGTCATGCTGACCAACGCGCGCCTTGTCGCGCGCTATCGCCAGGGCCGCGCGCTCAGGCGCTGGCAGGCTCGGGCCGATCTGGCCATGCCGGGCGGCGGCTAGACTTGCCCGCCGCCGCGCAAAAAAGCGGCGAGCGCGCAAAGTGTAAACTGAGCCGCAATCAAAACCGGAGTGTATATATGGAACGCAAGTTGGCGTGGGGCCCGCGTCTGGCCCCCGAAGAGGACGATCCTGAAATCCCCGAGCCGATCGGACCCGTCCCCACCGAGCCTGAAGAACATCGACCGATGGGATCGCAGGCCAGCGACATCGAACGGCGCCTTTTCAGGCAGCGCGCCGTGCTGATTTTTGGTGCCATCGACGACAAGCTTGCGCGTGAGGTCAGCGCCCGCCTGTTGACGCTCGCAGGCGAAGCCGACCGGCCGATCGACGTCTTCATCAATTCGCCTGGCGGCCACGTCGAATCCGGGGACACGATTCACGACATGGTGCGCTATGTCGACGGCTCGTCCCCGGTGCGCATGATCGGCACCGGATGGGTCGCAAGTGCTGGCGTTCTGATCTATCTCGCCGCAGCCAAGGAAAGGCGCGTATGCCTGCCTGCGACGCGCTTCATGGTCCACCAGCCGCTTGGCGGCTCGCGCGGCCCGGCGGTCGACATTGGCATCGAAGCCCAGGAAATCGTCAAGATGCGCGAGCGCCTGAACCAGCAGATCGCGCGCGAGACCGGCCAGAGCTTCGAGAAGGTCGTGAAGGACACCGACCGCAACTACTGGATGTCGGCCGAAGAAGCCATCGCCTACGGCATGGTATCGCGCATCATCAAGTCGCGCGGGGACAGCTAGCGCGGCATCTTGCATCGTCTCAAGAGAGCGGGAAAATCGCCATGAGCGTCATCACCAATATCGAGGATCTGCGCCTGCTCGCCAAGCGCCGGGTGCCGCGCATGTTCTACGACTACGCCGATAGCGGCTCGTGGACCGAGGGCACCTACCGCGCCAACGAAGAGGATTTCAAGCGCATCCTGTTTCGCCAGCGCGTCGCCGTCAACATCGACAGGCGTTCGACCGCTGCCACCATGCTCGGCGAGAAAATCGCCATGCCGGTGGCCATTGCACCGACCGGCATGACCGGCATGCAGCACGCCGACGGCGAGATCCTGGCCGCGCGTGCAGCGCAGAAGTTCGGCGTGCCGTTCACGCTCTCGACGATGAGCATCTGCTCGCTCGAGGACATCGCCAGATATGTGCCTGGTCCTTTCTGGTTCCAGCTGTATGTCCTGCGCGATCGGGTTTTTGTCGAGCGCCTGATCGATCGCGCGCGCGCCGCCGGCTGTTCGGCGCTGATGCTCACGCTCGACTTGCAGGTGCTCGGTCAGCGCCACCGCGACATCAAGAACGGCTTGTCGGCACCGCCCAAGCCAACGCTTGCCAATCTCATCAACCTCGCCACCAAGCCGCGCTGGTGCGTGGGCATGCTGGGTACGCCGCGGCGCCATTTCGGCAACATTTTCGGTCACGTCGACGGCGTCAAGGACATGACCTCCCTGGGTTCCTGGACGGCACAGCAGTTCGATCCGACACTGAACTGGACCGATATCGAATGGATCAAGAAGCGCTGGGGCGGCAAGATCATCCTAAAGGGCATCCTTGACGCCGAAGACGCACAGTTTGCGGTCGACGCGGGCGCTGATGCGCTGGTGGTCTCCAATCATGGCGGGCGCCAGCTCGATGGCGCGCCATCGGCAATTGCCGCGCTGCCTGCGATCGTCGATGCCGTCGGCAGCAAGATCGAGGTGTGGATGGATGGCGGTGTTCGCTCCGGCCAGGATGTGCTCAAGGCCTGGGCCCTGGGCGCGAAGGGTTGCCTCATCGGGCGCGCTTTCCTGTACGGGCTCGGGGCCATGGGTGAAGCCGGCGTAACCCGGGCGCTTGAGATCATCCGCAACGAACTGGACCTGAGCATGGCGTTTTGCGGACACCGCTCGCTTGACACCGTCGATCGGCGCATCCTTCTCGAGCGCTAGGTCATCGACTTTCGCACCCGCGTGCCCCTGTGAGCGAGAGCATCGATGTCGCCGTGATCGGTGCGGGCGTGGTTGGCCTTGCCGTGGCCCGTCAGCTGGCCATTGAGGGACACGACGTCGTCATCATCGAGTCCGAGGATGTCATCGGCAGCGGAGTCAGCTCGCGCAACAGCGAAGTCATCCACGCCGGCATCTACTACCCGCCGGCCTCGAAAAAGGCGCGCTTTTGCGTGCGTGGACGCCATTTGCTCTACGACTATTGCGCATCCCGCCACGTCGAGCATCGGCGCCTTGGCAAACTTCTGGTGGCAAGCGGGCTCGATGCCAAACAGCGACTCGAGGCCATCAAAGCCAATGCGATCGCCTCGGGCGTCAGCGATCTCAGGTTGCTCTCGCGCGAAGAGGTGCTTGGCCTCGAAGCCGAAGTTCGTGCCGATGCCGGGCTTTTTAGCCCGTCTTCGGGCATCATCGACAGCCATGGCCTGATGACTGCGTTGCTGGCCGACGCCGAAGCGCACGGCGCCGTGCTCGCCTTAAAGAGCAAGGTGGTTTCCGCGTGCCTTGAAGACGGCAAGACGGTGCTTGAAGTTGACGCCAATTCCAGCGCAAGCATTGACTGCGAGCGTGTCGTCAATTGTGCCGGGCTGGGTGCCATTGGCGTTGCGCAGTGCATGGCCGGCTTTCCAGCGCCGCTGATTCCCAAGGCACAGCTCGCCAAGGGAAATTACTTTTCGCTTGGCGCGCGCGCGCCTTTTTCTCACCTGATCTATCCCCTGCCCGAAGCGGGCGGACTGGGCATCCATGTCACCCTCGATCTTGCCGGCCAGGTCAAGTTCGGACCCGACGTCGAGTGGGTCGAGCGCATCGACTATCGCGTCGATGCGGGCCGCGAGGACGCCTTCAAGGCGGCGATTCGAAGCTACTGGCCGAACTTGCCCGATGGCGCGCTTTTTCCTGCCTACGCCGGCATTCGGCCGAAGATTGAGGCAGGCGCCACAGCCGCGGATTTCTGCATCCTGGGTCCGAGGCAGCACGGCATCGCAGGCCTTGTACAGCTTTTTGGCATCGAGTCGCCCGGCCTTACGGCGTGCCTTGCGATTGCCGAGCATGTCGCCTTGCTGCTGGATGATCGGCCCGACGCCGAAGTGAAAAGGCGATGAGCGTTCGCATCGTGCGCCTTGGCAGCCGTCGCGAACGGGGCGAAGGCGTGCGCATTGGCACTGTCAGAAGACCGCCCAGGGGCGTGCCCAAGGCCGACTTTTCCCGTCGCAATTTCTACGACGTCTGGCTGCCGGCACTGGCTCCGAGCGTTGCACTTCTGGCCAGGGCCAAGGCGGCAACGACGCAAAAGCAATGGGACGCATTCGCGCGCAGCTTCAGGGCCGAGATGGGCAGGCCCGAGGCGAGCCGCGTGCTCGATTTGCTCGCGGTGCTGTCAGGCAGTTCGAATTTTTCCGTCGGCTGCTATTGCGAGGACGAATCGCGCTGCCACCGCGCCGTATTGCGCGAACTGCTCAAGGCCCGCGGCGCGGCAATCAAATGAGCGGCGTGGCGCTAGCTGAGCGCGTTGACCATGCGGCTGTGGGGCGGCAGCATGGCAGCGAGATACTCCATCTGATCGGCGAGGATGTTGCGGCCTGACAGGATGAAATGCTCGTAGCGACAGGGCGCGTAGGGCAGATAGATCAGCGGCATGTGCGCTTCTTCGGGTCGGCGCGCTCCCTTGCGATGGTTGCAACTGCGGCAGGCGGCAACGACATTGGTCCAGACATCCAAGCCGCCGCGCGAGCGTGGCGTGACGTGGTCCCGCGTCAGGCGCTCGCGGCTGAACTTGTCACCGCAGTAAGCGCAGGTGTGATGGTCGCGCTTGAACAGCACGTCGTTGCGATCGCCAAGCGGCGGATAGGCCAGCGCCTTGGCGGCCATGATGTCCGAGCGCGCGATGGCAATGATCGGTGCGCTCTCGACGATCGACTGCTTGCCATGGCGGTTATAGCCACCGTGAAAGATGACAACCGGCTCGCCGATCGACCAGGCCACCTTGCCGGTGGCGTTGTACGACACGGCATCTTCCGCAGTCAGCCAGCGGAAGGGTTGTCCGGCAATATCGAGACCTAGAATCAGCGGCATGGCGTAAATGTAATGCATATCCGTGCGCCGCAGTATGACCAAGCCGTGTCAGCTCGCCCGACGTCGTGCCGGCGCCACGCGTGCGGCGGCCAGAGCGGCCGCAATTGTTCGAGGTGTTCGGGCTCGATTGAAGCCGCGGTACTTCGCCGCGGCGTGCCTTCAAATCACCTCGATACCTTCCGCGGAAAGTGCCGAGACGACCGCTGGGCGCTGATTCATGCGCTCGCGAAAGGCGTCAAGCGAAGGGTAGGCGGAGAGGTCAATGCCTATCGCCTTGGCC
>Ga0116229_10011196_pt1 | contig 13296 bp, 12 predicted proteins | sample S1TSphgellanicum_3_FD_87313 | JGI IMG/M metagenome (GOLD analysis project Ga0116229, IMG submission 87313) | Host-associated microbial communities from peat moss isolated from Minnesota, USA - S1T2_Fc - Sphagnum magellanicum MG | ecosystem: Host-associated > Plants > Peat moss > Unclassified...
CGAGTTCAGTGTTACCGGCGCAGGCACCGCTGCCGGGCAGGGAACCTTCCCCTTTGGCATTAACTCAGCGGGGGAAATCTCGGGCTATTGGATCGACGCAAACAATGTAACCCATGGCTTCGTGCGTGCCGCGAATGGGACGATCACCACGTACGATACTCCGGATGCGGGGACCAATTCCGGAGAGGGTACCGCTGCGTTCGGCATCAACGATTCCGGAACGACGACCGGCAGTTACCGTGACTCGGCGAACCTGGAGCACGGCTTTTTTCGGACTGCCGATGGCACGATAACCGAGTTCGACGCGCCGGGCGAAGCCGGAACGTACGGCTACGGTATCAATGCGGCTGGGACGATCGCGGGAAACGTCTATAACAACGGGACGTCGTCCGGCATGGTGCGGAGCGAGGAGGGCACGTTCACCATCTTCGATGCCACCATCGGCTTTGGCATCAATGCGTCCGGCGCCATTACGGGATGGTACGTCACTGGGAACAACCTGTCGTACGGCTTTCTGCGCACTGCCGGCGGAACTCTGGATAAATTCGAAGCGCCCGGCGCGGGCACGGCGGCGGGTCAGGGAACGACCGCTTACGGGATTAACAGCGCGTCAGATGTCGTCGGCTCTTACGTTGACACGAACACTGTCTATCACGGGTTCCTGCGAAAGCCTTGACGCCCTGGGGCGCGTTGACGACGACAACCAGGCGCGACAACCAAGCGGCACAACTTCGTGCGACAGGTACGTCCGACACCCACGTGCGACATCCACGTGCGATACCTGGGATTGCCGGGCCCGTCGCTATCGCGATCTATCTTTGCAGCAACGCGGCCGCCACCGACGTCATGGCGATGACGCCGGTGCGTAACGTCGGCTCAGGAACTGGTTCGAACCGGCTCGTGTGCGGCCCCGGAAGGGTCTGTCCGGCGGCTTGGGCGGCAGCCAGCTTGGCGGGGTCCATGGCGCCGAGCCAGAACATCACGGTCGGAATTTGCTTGCCTTCCAGGCCAAACAAACCAAAATCCTCGCTGGCCATGAGCGGCTCGTCGTCAATAACGTTTGGTGCGCCCAACGCGGTCAGGAGCGCCGCCTTCACACGCAGAGTGAGCGCCGGATCGTTGTAGGTTGCCGGTGACGACTCGTCGTCGAGAACGGTGACGATCGGCTGGCGATCATCCGGCACGCCGGCGGAAAGCGCTACTCCCTGCGCCGTGCGTTTGATCCCATCGACAATGATCTTCATCGCCTTGTCGCTGAAAGCACGCGTCGTGAGTTCCATCTTGACTTCATACGGGATCACATTGCGCTTGGTGCCGCCGTGGATGTCGCCGATCGTCACCACGCTTGGATCGTGCGGGTCCTCTTGCCGGCTGACGATGGTCTGTAGCTCAACGATGAATTCACCGGCCATGACGATCGGGTCTTTGCCGTTTTGAGGTAGCGCACCATGGCCGCCAATGCCGCGCAGAGTGACGTCGACGGAAGTGACGCCGGCGAGCAGCGGGCCACTCACGATCCCAACCGTCCCGGCCGCACGCAAATTGGTGTCGTGCAGCGCAATGGCGAAGTTGGGCCTGCCGAAGCGTTCGTACAGATGGTCGGCAAGCATCGCCTTTGCGCCGTCAACGGTCTCCTCCGACGGCTGCCCGACGATCATGACCGTGCCATGCCAGTGCGAACGGCTGTCAGCCAGCGCCCGTGCCGTTCCGATCATCGTGCTGACGTGCACGTCGTGGCCGCACGCATGCATCACGCCGATTTCCTGTCCCGCCGCGTTCTTCGCCTTGACATGGCTTGCATAGCGCACGCCGGTCTCTTCGACGATCGGCAGAGCATCCATGTCGGTACGAATCAGCAGGCGCGGGCCGGCCCCGTTCTCCAGAATGGCGACGACTCCATAGGCTTGTGTCCCATCCGGGTACTTGCCGATGCGCTCAGTGACCGTGTAGCCGGCGTTGCGGAGCTCGGATGCCAGCAGCGCAGCCGTGTGTTCCTCGTGATGCGACAACTCCGGATGGGCGTGGATCCCCTCATACGTGGTGACCAGGCCCGGTAGCTCGCGCTCGACGACGGCCGGCAGATCCTGTGCCGCCGCCGCTGCCGCTGCCGCCGCCGCCGCCATCAGGCACAGCAGCGGCGAGGCGCATGCCACGCAGGCGGCGATTTGACGGTTGATCAACATGGGGACGCCCACTGACTGGAATCACCAATCGGAATTGTTTACTTTGGTTCGCGCCGTCCCAGTCGAAACCGGCCGGGCGCGGCCGACATTCTATCGGCAAATCCACGTCTCTATCGGCAAATGTCTCAACGGACAAATGCCTCTACCGGCAAATGCGTCACCCGGCAAATACCTCAACGGGCAAATTCCTCAATGGGCAAATCGCCCTCGCCGCATGCCCTCAATGCGCGCTCTGCAGCTGCAGTACACTGCTCACGGCGTAGCCGGTCGTTGGCAGCGTGCCGCTGTACACCAGCGTGCTGCTCTTTTGCACGGAGAACAGCGTGACGATGTCGCGCCAATCGGTGGTGGTCTCGGTGATCGTCGTGCCGCCGGCATTCGTATATGTGTCGGTACTCTGCAGTTTGAGTGCATTGTAGGTTCCCGCGGGCACCGTCACGGGTTCAATGTCGAGCACGTTGCCGTCCTGGACGTGGGACACCGGCGCCGCGGTTCCGCAAGTCACGGTATATTTAAGGGTCCACGCCGCACCGACGGTGAGCGGATAGCCTGGTCCGGGTCCATGCGGATCGTAAGTGCAGGACTGAACGGTCCCGTCCGACTCCAATGCGGAATACGAGGTGTCCTCGCTTTGATTGTTGACGTCGATCGTTTCGGTCGGAATCGAGTAGGTCGTGCCGTCGACGATGATTACATTGCTGGTCGGGTCCTGCAGCAGCACGTAGGAGCCGTCCGCATTGACGTCGGTGACCGTCTGGCTGAACGACTCGTTGATCGTATTGTCGGAGTTATCGATGTAGGTCTCCGAATAATCGCGCACGGAATTGAGCTGCGGCACGACGAAATCGTAGGACGTCGGCGGCGGCGAGCTGCCGCCGCCGCTGCAGGCCGTCACCGACACCATGATCGCCGTTGCGGCGCCGATCGTCGAACGATTCATCGCACTCCCCAAATCAGTGGTTGCTCGATGAGGCAACGTGGCAAGCCCCTTGCTGTTGACGCGACGACGCCGTTTTTGCGCGAGATGACGCTTTCTTCATCCGCGGGATGACGCGTTATTCATCCGCGGATCGTTTATGCATCTCGAGTTTCGCGTCGGCCGCGGCGGCGGCGCGGCCGACGCGGATGATGCTGGTTCCCCGGGGGGACAAGCCCGTGGCGGGGACGGACCGAAGGCGGACTCGGCGGCGCCCTTGAAAGATAGGCGTTGACCTAAGTATATCCGGCCTGCATACTTAGGACTATGCCTAATCAATCGGCGCTGTTGAGCCGCGTATTTCAGGCTCTGGCCGACCCGACCAGGCGGGCCGTTCTCGAGCGCTTGTGTGTCGGGCCGGCCGCGATGAGCGAGCTGGCACGGGCTTTCGACATGGCGCTGCCGTCTTTTTCCCAGCACCTCGACGTGCTGGAGAACTGCGGGCTGGTGCGCTCGCGCAAGGCGGGGCGCGTCAGAACATATCGCATCTGCGCACGGCCAATGCGGTCCGCGGAGCAGTGGATGACGAAGCAACGCGCTGTTTGCGAACAGCGCCCGGATCACCCGGGCCGCTCGAGACGAGCGGGCCGGCCGGCTACCGCATGAGCGGGCCGCCCCGCTACCGCGATGCTCCTCTCCAGGTGTGCGATTGGGCCGTGGGTCTCGGCGAGCCGCCAAGAATGAAATTCTTCGCGTGCTCGAACTCCGCCCGCGACGACCGGGACCCGCTGTCGGTGGATTTGAGCAGCGCCGCGTAGTACCCGTATGCCTTGCTCTTGTCGCCGACCGCCTCGGCGGCGAGGCCCGCCCCGAACAATCCGTTGAGGCGATTGGGACTCAGCGCGAGTGCGCGTTCGTACTCGGTGAGCGCCTCCCGCGGCTGTCCGGACTCGGACAGGATTTCCGCCAGCATTTCCCGTGCGGGAATGTCGACCTCGCCCTGACCCACCTTGTCCTGCAAGTCCGCGGTCTCGCGCATTTGGCTGATCGCGTCCGCCGGGTTCCCCGCCGCAAACGCGACCCAGGCGCGCATTTCGCCGCGCTTGATGCGCACCCCGGTCGAATCCGCGATGTAGGCTCTGGAGCCGCGCTTCACTTGTTCCATCAGGGAATCATAATGCTCGAGATCATCCTGGGCGGCCTTTGTCTCGTGCAGATGTCCTGCCGCAATCGTACGCGCCCAATACGTCCACGCCTGCGTTTCGGGCAACGCCCCGGCGGCCGGCTCGAGCGCGGACGCCGCCTTCCAGTCGCGCTGCTCCAGGTCGAAGATCACCGGATATTCGCTGCGGTAGTAGGGCAGCATTCCGCTCATGCCGTTCGGCTGCATGCCCGGCATGTCTCGAAAATGATCGAGCAGTGCTGCGGTCTCCGCGAGGACGCTCCTGGCGTTCGCGTCTTCCCCGCTCTGCAGATAGGCATAGAGCAGGAAGTCGTAGGAATGAAGTTGATCGAAGGCGCCGCTCTGATGCCGCGCCTCGGCCGCCTGCGACGCCGCGATCGAAGCGCGCTGAGACTCGATGTCTGCCTGCCACATGCCGAGCCGCGCAAAGATATGCCCGGGCATGTGCACCGCGTGCGGCGCCGTTGCGGCAATGTCGCCATAGTGCCGGGCGGCGGCGAGCCCCGCCACCGCGAGCGACGGCGTGTCGCTGGCGTGGATCAAATAGTGAACGATTCCCGGATGGTCGGGATACCTTTGAAACAGCGGGGTCAATACCGCCAGCGCGTTGCGCTCCGCGCTCAGGCTCGTGTCATCGGGAGCTTCCGCCGCCAGCAGTGAGAGTGCATAAAAGGCGCCCGCGTCGGGATCCTCCGGATATCGCGCGTACAAAGCACCCATCGCAGCGGAATAGCTCAGGGTGGCAGATTGATGATTCCGGTGCGCGGGCCGATAGAAGGCGCTGAGTGCGGAGATGTAGGCGCGTTCCCGGGCCGTCTTCGCCGGCGGCGAACGCGCAAGCCCAAGTTCGGTCCATCCCAGCGCCAAAGCCGCGTCGTCCGGCCTGTCCCATATTTGATGAAACACGCTCATCGCGATGCCCCAGTGGGCCATGGCGCACGTCGGGTCGGATTTGGCGATTTTTTCGAACTGCCGCCGCGCCTCCTGGTACCAAAAGTCGTGCAGCAAGGCGATGCCGCGGTCAAACGGCGCGCGGACGGACGGCGCGCAGGAAGTCGGGAATGACACGGTTCCCAAGCGTTCGACAACGGCATTGTCGGCGGCGTGAGCGCGTGCCGGAGAAAGCGCTCCGAGAATCATCCAAAGCATGAGCATTCTCATAGTGCTTCCCCGCTGCCCCCTGCCCGACTACTTTTGGCATCTCTTGTTGCCGTTTTTTTTGACGGTCTTGTGCAGCATTTTAGTGCGCGAATGGGGCCCGACAAGATGAATGGCGAGATTTTTTCACGCGCGGTTGAGAAAAATTCGCCACTCACGCGGAAGCCGATGAATTTTCTCGCATTTTGTTAACCTGTTCCGGAAAGAGCCGAACTGGAAATATAGAATTCCGCGCCCATAATAGGTGCGGCAAATAAACAATAACGCACCAAATTAAATCGTTGCGTTCAATAGTCGATAGGAGATTGATCATGGTTGGATTGATAGCCCGTTGGGGCCATAACGTTCTGCTGCTCGCGATGGCGCTGGTCACGATTGCCATCGCCATTCTGGCAAAATAAAACCGGCAAGAGCACCTTGAGGTAAGCATCAAGGCAACACGCACCGGCAAAAACGCCTGCAGCTTGGCGACACACAAAGCGGCGATTTGCTCTCCCCGGTAGTCCCCTTTATCGGCCCCTGCATGGGCCCCCTTTGATCGGCAATGGCCGCCCCTTAATCGGGTCGACCGATGTCCGTCCATCGTGGGCGCGGTGTATGCTGCAGGGCAAACATCCGGGGAATTAATAATTGCCGCACGACGCGCCAAATCACTCTGAAATTGGAGGGTTTCGGGTCCGGCTCCCATACGTGGGAGCCGGATTGCTTGTGGCCGCGCTCGCCTCGGCCGCGCCGCCCGCCACTCTGGAGGTCGACGCGAGTGAGGCGCCGCGCGGCATCGAGCGAGCCCACCTCATGCTTCCGGTGAAGCCGGGGGACCTCACGCTGCTGTTTCCCAAATGGCTGCCTGGCGATCATGCGCCGGACGGCCCGATCGGCTCCCTGTCGGGCCTCAAATTCGCCGTGGAGGGGAAGGCGCTGCCGTGGCGCCGCGACTCGGACAACATGTACGCCTTTCATCTCAAGGTGCCGGCCGGTACCGTGTCGCTGGATGTCAAATTCGAGATGCTCTCCGTTCACGATGCCTCCGATCAAAACGCCGACCGCTTGAGCACTGGGTCGCTGGCGATCATCCAGTGGAATGAACTGCTCCTCTATCCGGCCGGCGCCAAGTCGGATGACCTGCAATACACGGCGCGACTGAAGGTGCCGGCGGGCTGGACCATCGCGACGGCGTTGCCGCGCGCCACCGCCACCGCGACCGCCGCCGTCACCGGGAGTGACACGCAATTCCGCACCGTCTCGCTCACGACTCTGATCGACTCGCCGGTGCTGGCCGGATCCCACGTGCGCACGCTCGAACTCGGCGGGGAGCCGCCGGTCTTTTTGCATCTGGCGGCGGACAGCGAGGCGGCGCTGAAAATCACTGATGCGACCCAGGCGCAATTCAAAAAGCTCGTGCGCGAGGCTGCCGCGCTGTTCGGCGCGACCCACTACGGCGAGTATCATTTTCTCTGGACTTTGAGCGACCGCACGGGATATGAGGGCATCGAGCATCACGAGTCGAGCGACAACCGTTCGGCCGAACGCTCGCTGATCGACGAGGATCTGCGGCATGCCACCGAGTTGACCACGCTGCTGCCGCATGAATACGTCCATTCGTGGAACGGCAAATACCGGCGCCCGATAGGCCTCGCCACGGGCAACTATGACACGCCCATGCGCGGCGATCTGCTCTGGGTCTATGAGGGCCTCACCGAATATCTCGGCATGGTCTTGAGCGCGCGCAGCGGTCTCGCGTCGCCCGAAGACATGCGCTCGGGTTGGGCGGACATCGCGGCATTGATGGAGAATCACAGGGGGCGCGAGTGGCGGCCGCTCGCCGACACGGCGATCGCGGCCCAACTGGGATATCACCAACCGGCGGACTGGCGGGCCTGGATCCGCGGCACGGATTTTTATCGCGAGTCTGCCCTGCTCTGGCTCGAAGCAGACGTCATCATTCGCGACAGCTCCCATGGCACCAAGAGCCTCGACGACTTCTGCCGGCTGTTCTACGGGCCGCCGAACAGCGGTCCAAAAGTCGTGCCCTACGATTTTGATGCCGTGGTCGCCGCACTCAACGCCGTGCTGCCGTACGACTGGCGCGGGTTCTGGAAAGAGCGGCTCGACCGCGTCGATCGCGAGGCACCCCTCGAGGGACTCACGGCGAGCGGCTGGCGGCTTGGCTACGCGGCTGAACCGGATAACGAACAAAAGGGCGATGCGGCCATGTTCAAGGAGACGGACCTTCGCTATTCACTCGGCTTTTGCCTTGTCGATGAGGGCGACGCGGTGACCTATCTGATCCCGGGGTCGCCGGCCGACCGGAGCGGGATGACACCGGGCAGCAAGATCGTCGCGGTGAACGGCCGGAAATATTCGAAGGAAGTGCTGCAGGACGCGCTCGAGGCGGGCGGCACGGAGCCGCGCAACATCAGCCTGCTGGTAGAGAAGGACGACCGGTACGAGACGCTTGAACTGCATTACACAGGCAGCGCGCGCTACCCGAGGCTGGAACGCGAGACCTTGGCGCCCGATCTCCTGTCGGTGATCGGCACCGCGCGCACACAATAGCCTAGGGCGTTGTCGGCGGCTGCGGCTGCGGCTGCGGCGAGAGCTTCGCTTCGATCTGCTGCAGACGCTCGCCGAGCTCGCTCAACTGCGCCTGGGTGCGTGCCAGCACTGCCGCCTGCACGTCGAATTCCTGACGGCTGACCAAATCGAGCTTGGCAAGCTGCGCCTGCAGCACGGCCTTGAAGTTCCCTTCGAGATCGCGGCCGAAGGCGCGAACGGATTCGGGTACGGATTCCGCAAGGCGCCGCGCAAGGTCGTCCAAAGCGGTGGAATTCATGAAACTCATGGGATTCTCCGATAAAACATAAGCGGGTATCGCGTGGGCGACGCAAATCGCACTTCCGTAACGCATCCAGTCAAGCACGACGCGCCATGTTGGTGCACTGGAGAGCTAAAAAAAATGTAAGTCATTGATTTGATAAAACGCGTTCGATGGCACAGAAGCTGCATAATTCACAGAGACCGATCAAAGAGCCGCGTCTTCCATTAATGGGCCATTGATGGGTCATAGTAATCGAAGCTTGGCTGGAGTCGGTAACTTGAGCGGTCCTTGAGCGGGGACAAACGCATGAAGCTGATCACCGCGATCATCAAACCGTTCAAGGTCGACGAAGTTCGGCAGGCGGTGGCGGATATCGGCATACAGGGCGTGACCGTTACGGAAGTGCATGGTTTCGGGCGACAACATGGCCACACCGACTTCTACCATGGGGCGGAATACAGTGTGGATTTCCTGCCAAAGGCAAAGATTGAGCTCGCGGTGGACGATTCGATCGCAGAGCAGGTGATGGAGGCAGTTTGTAACGTGGCGAGAACGGGAAAAACCGGCGATGGAAAAATCTGGGTGCTTGAACTTGAGCAGGCTCTGCGCGTTCGCACCGGAGAAACCGGTCCGGATGCCATCTAGGCTTGGGTTGGACGGAAGAGCAAACGATGCAAACGATCATCAACCGAATTTTCAAGCGAGGATTTCAGGGGCCTCGCCCGCTGTTCAGCGAGGCATAAACTTCTGACGTTTTAGGAGCATCTCGCGCCGGCAAGCCAGCCAACTCCCCCGTCGGTGCGATATCCCGGCGGCGAGGGTTCCTTAAAAAAGAACTCTCGCCGTTTTTTAATTTCGCGCACCCGGCGCAAGACGCAATGCGGTTATACATCACAAAACCGTAATACTCCATGCTGTAGCGCAGCAAACGGACATTAATTTTTGTGTTGCTGGACTCGTTAGTCAACGAAATATAGGCTGATTGTCGAAATACAGGAGTCTGCGCGAATGAAAATGGTCGTTGCCATCATCAAGCCCTTCAAGCTCGACGACGTTCGAACCGCGCTGGCCGATGTGGGAGTTCAAGGCATTACCGTGACCGAAGTCAAAGGCTTCGGCCGGCAAAAGGGCCACACTGAGCTATACCGGGGGGCGGAATACGTGGTCGACTTCCTGCCCAAGGTAAAGCTCGAACTGGCGGTCGATGACGACCAAGTCGATCGGGTGGTCGAGGCAATCATCGAGACTGCGCGTACGGGTAAGATTGGTGACGGCAAAATATTCGTGGCGGATCTCGGGCAAGCCGTGCGCATCCGCACAGGGGAATCGGGTTCGCGCGCTTTGTAGTGAACAAGCGAGGGTCGAATCATGAAACGCCTATGGTTGTGCGTGGCGCTGCTGGCCTGGTCGGGTATGGCCTCCGCGGTCGTGTACAAGTGGGTCGATGCGCAAGGCAAGGTTCAGTACGGCGACCGGCCGCCCGATGGCGTGCATGCCGAACTCGTCGAAGGACTCGGCACGACCCATGCGACTCAGCAACCCGCATCAAATCCCGGCCGACCGGCGCCCGCGGCGCCGACTCTCGGCAATGCCGCACCGACCCCTTCGGAAAAGGAAAAAAAGGCGGTCGACCAGGACGTCGAGGCTACCCGCCAGAAACAGTGTACCGAAGCGCAGGACCGGTACAAGAAACTGATCGAGGGGCGCCACCTCTATATCACCGGTGAGAACGGCGAAAAGCAGTTTTTGACCTCCGAGCAGATCGACACCGAGCGCCTTAACGCAAAACGCGATGTCGATGCGCTCTGCGACGCGGCGAGCTGACCGGGGCGCGGCGAGCTGACAAGGGCGTTTCGCGGCAGCCCCGCGAACCCGACTCCCAAGAATTGCGCTTTGCCGCCTGTGCCGCAAAGCCGTAGGCTACGCGCTTCAAGGGGACTGCTTGGCGGGGGCGCGGACGGCTATGCAAACGGGTTTCGCAGGTTTGGGCGCCATGGGCGCGAACATGGCGCGCAATCTCCATCGCGCCGGATTCCTCGCCGGCGTCTGGAACCGCACGCACGACAAGGCCGCCGCATTGGCCCGGGAACTGCAGTGCCGCGCCTATGAAGACCTGCCGGCGCTCGCGGCCGCCAGCGATTCGATCGTCATTTGCGTGTCCGCTGACGAGGACCTCCGTGCCGTGATTGCCGGCCTGAAACCCGGCCTCAAGCAGGGCACGATCGTCATCGATTGTTCGACCGTCGGAGCGGGCACCGCCCGCGACATTCATGCTGAACTAGGCGCTGTCGGCGCCGGATTCCTGGATTGCCCGGTCAGCGGCGGCGTCGAAGGCGCGCGCGCAGCGACGCTCGCGATCATGGCCGGTGGCGATGAAGCCGTATTTGCAAGCGCGAAACCGCTGCTGGAAAAGCTCGGCCGCACGGTCACGTACATGGGAGCCAGCGGCGCGGGCCAGGCCACGAAAGCCACCAACCAAATCATGTGCGCCGGCATCATCCAGGCCGTCGCCGAAGCGATGGCATTTGCAAAGGCCGAGGGACTGCCGCTCGAGCGCGTGATCGACACCTTGGGAAAGGGTGCGGGCTCGAGCTGGTACTTCGTGAATCGGGCGCCGTACATGGCGCACAATGAATTCCCGGCCGGCTTTCGCGTGCGCCTGCACGACAAGGACCTGCGCATCTGCCGCGAGATGGCGGCCGAACGCGGTGCCCGACTGCCGGTCGTCGAGTCGACGCTCGAAGAGTATGCCCATTTGATCGCCGACGGCTTTGGCGATGAGGACATCTCCTCCATTTACCGCTTGAAGTCCGCCTTGTTCACCACCGTCCAGCCGAAGAAGACCTGAGTTCGCTCATGCAAGCGGAGTTGCTGCGCATTGCGACGCGTAAGAGCCAGCTGGCGTTATGGCAGGCGGAGCACGTCGCGGCGCTGCTGCACGCCGCGCACGCGGGCTTGCGGGTGGAATTGGTGCCGATGTCCACCAAGGGCGATTTGATCCAGGATCGGAGCCTTGCCGCGATCGGCGGCAAGGGGCTTTTCATCAAGGAACTCGAGCAGGCTCTCGAGGACGGGCGCGCTGACATTGCCGTGCATTCGATGAAGGACGTTCCCGCCGAACTGCCGGACGGGTTCGTAATTGGCGCTGTGCTGGCGCGCGCCGACCCGCGCGACGCGTTGATCGGCGGGCGATACGCACGGTTGCAAGACTTGCCGGTATCGGCGCGGGTCGGCACATCCAGCCTGCGCCGCCAGGCGCAGCTGCTCGCGGCGCGCCCCGATCTGCAAATTCTCGCCCTGCGCGGCAACGTGAATACGCGTCTGCGCCGGCTCGACGAGGGCGAGCTGGATGCAATCGTCCTCGCTTGCGCGGGCCTCGTTCGGCTCGGATGGGAATCCCGAATCACTGCGCGCCTCGATCCCAGCATTTCGATGCCGGCCGTCAGCCAGGGCGTCATCGGCGTCGAATGCCGCGCCGACGATGCCGCGACGCTCGCGCACCTTGAGGTGCTCGAGCATGCTGAAACGCGCATTGCGATGAACGCGGAGCGGGCATTTTCCGGACGGCTTGGCGGAAGCTGCCAGTCGCCGATTGCCGCGCACGCGAGGCTCGACGGCGGCCGCCTGACACTCGATGGTCTCGTGGCCGAACCCGACGGATCGCGATTGTTGCGCGACACGATCGCCGGAAGCGCGGAGGAATCCGTTTCTCTCGGGGAGCAACTGGCTGAGCGCGTCCTCGACGCCGGCGCCGGCGCGCTTCTCGAACGGCTGCGCGCGGACTGAAAGGCGATGCCGGCGTTGCAGGGTGTCGGCGTCCTCGTCACGCGCCCGGAGCAACAAGCCTTGCCGCTCTGCCGGCTGCTCGCGGCCGAAGGTGCGACCGGCTACCGGTTTCCGGCGATCGACATCGTTCCGTTGCCGCAGCGGCATGAATCACTCACGCGCCTGCGGCCGGTGGAGCAATTCGACGTCATCATTTTCGTCAGCACGAACGCCGTCCGCTTTGGCGCCGCGCTGCTCGAGCAAAAACGCGATTTGACGATCGCGGCGGTCGGGCCGGCCACGGCGCGTGCGCTGAACCAGGCGGGCTACCGCGTTGCCATCATGCCGGCCGGCGCATTCGACTCGGAAGGGCTGCTCGCACATCCGCGCTTGCAACACCTCGCCGGGCGGCGCGTGCTGCTGATCAAAGGCGCCGGCGGCCGGGAACTGCTCGCGGCCCAATTGAGCGAGCGTGGCGCGATCGTCGACAGCGCCGATGTGTACGAACGCCGCCCGCTGTTGGCCTCGGAATCCGCGCTGGCGGAGCTGGAACTCCAGGTGCGGGGCGGCATCGTGCAGGTGATCACGGCAACGAGCCTCGAAATCGGCAGCCACTTGCTCGCCATGGCGGCTCCGCGCCTCAAGCTCGAGTTCGATCGGGTCCATTGGCTGGTGCCGGGTGAACGAGTCGCGGACGGACTGCGCAGCCGCGGATTGCACGCTCCCTTGTTGCAGGCCGCCTCGGCGGAGGATCAAGACTTGCTGGCCGCGCTGATCCGCTGGCGATCCACGCTGTCCGGCGCATAATCGAAGGAATCGAAATACAAGCGTTCGGCGGCAACGCCTCTCGCGCCGAAATCACGGCGCACAGCCGCGATCATCTCCGGCGGCCCGCTCGCATACACGTCATAGTCGGCGAGGTGCGGAATGTCGCCCGCCGCGGCTTCATGCACCCAACCGCGGCGGCCGCTCCAGGCAGCCGTGCCCTCGGACAGCACCGGTACATAGCGCAGCCGAGGCGCCCGGCGCGCGAGCGCCTCGAGCTCGGCATGCGCGTATAAGTCGCGTTCGCTGCGCACGCCCCAGTACAGCGTCAGATCGCGGTCCAATGATTGTTCGACGACGTGCCTGATGATGCTGTTGAGCGGCGCGAGGCCCGTACCGCCGCCGATCAGCAGCATCGGCGCATGGCCGGCGGCACCGGCGTCGGCCGGCGGCGCGCGATAGACGAAGCGGCCGAGCGGCCCTTCGATGTCGAGCAAGGCGCGGCTCA
>Ga0116229_10011197_pt1 | contig 13294 bp, 12 predicted proteins | sample S1TSphgellanicum_3_FD_87313 | JGI IMG/M metagenome (GOLD analysis project Ga0116229, IMG submission 87313) | Host-associated microbial communities from peat moss isolated from Minnesota, USA - S1T2_Fc - Sphagnum magellanicum MG | ecosystem: Host-associated > Plants > Peat moss > Unclassified...
AAATAATCAAACCTGGATTCTCACTCTAGAATCAATGGAGGACTTGGTGGTTGATGTTGATTCTGGGAAAGCTCAGAACTTGACACGAGTATCATGTTATAACTTGAGTCTCAAGTCTCAACCCAAATCATGGATCCCCTCCCCGCCCCCGACCCCAATAAAGTATTGCTATTGTGACCCAAGTGCTGCATGAAAATTGAAGGTCCTCTAATCAATCAAGCTCAATGTCCCACAAACGAGTCTACTCTAGCACCAGCACGTGGAATGGAAGGTGCAAAAATTAGCCCTACATGTTTGACATATGTTTTAAACCCAAAAACCCTAACCCTAGCAGAGTTGAACCAAAGATTCTGGCCTCACTCCCAGATATGAGCAAAACCAGTTCTTAAAGTGAGAGCCAAAATCCTTTTGGAACCTCCAATCCAAGTTCCAACACTACAATCCTCAACGGAAAGATAATGTTAAGTATTATCTTTCCACGTATCCAAAAGAGGTCCCATATACACCTTACCCATGGTTTGACCTTGGTAAAGTATACTAATTTTATCAATGCAATACTACCCATTTTTTGAAAGCAAAAGAGTGGTGCAACTAGACTATCTGATACACATTTTGAAAGACGGGAACCATTGAGTTTGTTACCATTTATCAAATGCATGTATATGCATATATTGGCTTGGTATACAATATGTTATGATGTTCCCTAAAACAAAAACAAAACCAAGATGGGCTTGTGGAAATGGTCATGTTAGAGTTAGAAAAACATTGTTGTGTGGTTTATTTCCATTGGATCAATATTTGTGTAAATCAATTATATATTATGAAAATGTGACTAGAAATTGAACCAAATATTAGCATAATTGTTGAACTAGAATGAAGGTTTGCAAAATTCATGAAAACCTAAAACAAAATTGAATGTCATGGGGCATCTAACTTTCAACATTGATCCAAAACCAGAATCAAACCAATAATTCTTCATTGGCTTTCACTTCACATCAAACTAAAGATATATTTTCACCGTATCCTAAGTTGATTTATGAGCTTTAGGGTGCACCATTTGTTTTTTTCTCTCATAATATACTAAGTACCCATTGTTGTGCTTCTTCTTGTTGCTTCTATTGCTATTGAAATCCCAAGCATAAAATGATTGCCAAGTCTTAAATGCAAGTTCCTTAAATAAGCTCTGATTAGCCCATTGCTAAAAAAAAGTTCTATTAAAGATAAAAATGAAACCACAATGGGAAAACATCCATCACCCATGGGCAATGTATCAAATGTATCATTACATGGTATGAATTTTATCACCATCCAAGCAACCATGGCAAAATTAGAGAACATAGGTGCCCCATGACCATGATACATTTCTTTTAGGGTTCATTGGTAGCCACAATATGCATTTGTGCTTTTCATTTCACTTTCTTTGCAAACTGATTGTGTTGCTTTTTTTTTCTTTTTCTATCTTTATGATCTGGGTGAAGGAGGACTTTCTTGGTCAATTTGTTCACCTCTAAGGTTCAACAAGATTTGTCCCTTGTGTTTTCTAAAGGGGAGGGTCTATTACACATTATGGAGATTTATTATGGTTTTCAATCTTTCAACATAATAAGTTTTCTAATGTATCTTGGTTGTTCATTTGGACCAAGCCAAGGTTTTTTGATAAACTTTCATTGTCTTAGTTATTGAGGTTCCAAAATGGTAATCGATTACATTTCAATTGTTTTTGAATTCTAGAAGGGCGAGATCCAAGGATCAATATGAACCATTCTAAATATGAATTCATTTGGAACAATGTTCAATATAAGTTTTTACCTTTTTTCTTGATTTCAAGAAGAGTCAAAATTTGTTTGGAATAATTTCCTAAAGATGCAAGGAGCTTGCCTTGAAATCATCTTTCACACTCTGATTCACCTGAGCACCTTTGCACACACACCTTCAACTACGTTTTTCATTAAACACCTAAACTACTTGCACATGCAAGCCACATATTTGGTTAGTTCTGACATTCACATCATCTTGCAAACCTATCGAGCTTTGGGCTAACTTGGACCTTCAGACATGTGAAACTAAAAAGCCATCATGGATTTCCCAATTGATTCAAGGCCTTGTCACCCAAAATTAACAATTTTTGTTCTATGGCATAATCGTGATCTTGTTCATTTTGAAAATTTAGTGTGTCCAAAACATCTCCTCAAACCCCTTCTTCACACCCTCACTCCTCACATTTACATGAGTTGCGAGTGATATCAAATTGAGAGTCGAATCCAACCCAACACTAAGACTCATAACCCAGTCCACCACAGGGCTGCCCTGCAGTGGTCGAGACTTAGTACCCAACTAGAAGAGCCCATCTGTTGAGGTTTTGCCTTCAAGGGCATGTTGGAGACCTTCACTAATGCAAAGATATGGTATATGACCTGATGAAACAATTGTCAAATGCATCACATAAAAATGGCTAAACAAGAAAGTGAAGTAGCTATACTTGATTAAAGTATTTGTGTAACATTAGCCCCCTAAACCAAAACATAACTAAGAACTCAACACCTCATTGACTTTAAAAAAATCGTGTAACCAAAAACCGATCAAATGTTTCTAGCACAAAAGAAAGGTCCAGAACAACCCGATCATTGGATTCCATCAAACAGATTCCAGTTTTGATATTTTTTCTCTTGAAGAACCTAAGCAGAAACCAGATGATGATGATGATGATGATGATATGATATAATAATGCCAGAACCTTACTAAAAGAATTATGTGTGGATGAAGAAATATGGATGAATTGATCCATAGAACCCCCCAATATGATGAATTGATTGGTAGGATGAATTGATCTGTAGAGCCCCAATTGGATGAAAACCTCCAGATGCAAGTTGCCTGGGCCACTGCAAGTGGCCAACATTGGTCAGAACTAGGAGAATCTCACCCCCCTTCCCAAAAGAAAAATAAGGACAAAATGCAAAAAACTCGACACCCTAAGGTTTGATGGGAGGTGCACCTACGGGCCCAGAATGAACCTGCACTTACACTTGGTGCATTCACCTTCATGAACTGGGCCTCTTGTTAGCAGCCACCCTTGTTTAACCCTGGAAATCTTAAACCGACCAAGACCATAAACTAGTCTACAGTTGAAGAATTTTAGGGTTTTGAAGAAACCCTAAAAAAAATTGGGGTCTTCAGGATAGTTACTAGTATGGGTGCTCCTTAACTCAAGGGTTTAGTTCTAGCAATACTATTCACCAAACCCATTTAGGAGGGTTTTTACCATGGCTTGGGTGAAGGGTTTAGGGTCTACACCCAAGCCATACAACCGACATGAGTCACAAGGGTATAGTTGAGGTATAAGAAAGAGCAAGGAATGAAGAAGAACCAGAGGTTTAGATTTTTAAAAGGACAACAGAGGGCCCAAGTGAAAGAAAAAGCAAGTCAAAAATAATCAACATGTAACATGAGCCTTGAATACTTATGGTGCATTCACACTTGATGTTAAGTCAGTGTTAAAATGAAAATCTAGGTGGCATCCTAGGTGGCACCTAATGTTAAATGGGCCATAGCTTAGTGTTAAGTGAATGTTAACTTAACATAAAAGCTTCATGGTAAGTAGGTTTAAGTCCTAAATGACTAGCATGGTGTTAGGGGATTCAACTCTAGAGTCCCTAACACCAAGTCTGAATGCACCTTTATTATTGTAATATTATTTTGTTCTTGCCATTGGTAGGTAGGAATTGGGTGGGGGGGACGGCGCTTTTTAACCATGGTTTAGGTGAACCAGCACCTACACCGAAATCACACAACTCTACAAGAGTCAAAAAGTACCTTCAGGTTAGGTAGACTCAACAAGAAAGAGCAAGGAAGGAAGAAGACCCCAGGCTTTTAGAATTAGAAAAAGGGCGACAAATCCCCAAGCTAAAAAAACGTTAAATATATATTTTTTTTAAAAAATAAAATAGAATATTTAATATATAAAATATCAAGTTTTATGCGGTGTTTTTGTTTCATTCAATTTTGTGATGAAGTTGTCACATTGGTGATCATCCCACAAGGAGGTTTAGCCACATTTGGCTATAAGCCAGGTACGAAAGTAGAAATTATTTCAAAATATCTTTTTATATCCTGGCAATTTGCTTGAACCAATGTGTATAGAAACAAAGCGATTTTTCAGCGATTCTTGAAGATTTTTTTTTAAAAAAGGTAATATTGGAAAGCCATTTTTTTGGAATTTCTTTTCCTCAAATGAGGAAAATTCGAGGGGGAGGGGGGGGGGGGGGAGAAAGAAAAAAAAAAACGCCGGTTGTTAGGTAAGGAGGTAGAAGGGGGTAGGTTGTGCCCTTTTGCTAATTATGGAAAATAATATTTTAAATAGTATGCGACGAAAGACGTGCATTATTGAGAGAGCGAGAAAAACGGACTTTTTTAGCGGCTTTGTGTCGCTGCAGACTGTCCCCTCTCTTTTTTGTCTCATAATTCCCCCTTTCTTTTTTTTCTCTCTGCCAAAAATCGTTTCGTCCGTCGGTCGGTCCGTCCGTCCGTCCATGGCGCCGTCATTGGGCTCTAAATTAAAATGACACTATTTTCATTTTTAAATTTGTGGGGTAGGTGGGTTTGGCGATCACTCCACAAGAGGAACTTAGCGAACTTTGGGAACATGTCGGAGAGGAGGGAAAAAAATAAAACAAATTACAACTCCTCCTTGGGTTTCTTTGTTTCCAAAAGTTTGTGACTTCCAATTTTTTTTTAATAGCAAATGTTCTTGAATTACACTATGAAAAACATTTTTTCTTGGTTAGTACTAGTGTTTCTTTTAGATAAAATTTTGCGTCATTTTCTTCGGGAAAAAAAAAGCCAAATTAGCCACATCTAGGCCTAGGAGGCGCTTCCTAGGTCACCACTGATAGAGAGGGTGATCGTCCTATTATCAAATGCTCCCATTCTCATGTTCGAACAAAAAAGACAGTTCGTTTACATGCATGGAGATTCCTGTACTCATGGGTTCTCCTGAGGTTGAGGAACACACCGTCGGGTTGGGTGGCTCTCCGTCAAAGAGAACTCACTTGTGCACGAATCTTCTCCTCCTTTGCAACATAATGTGCCAACTTGAGTGTGTGTGGTGAAACGCTGCACAATCAAAAAGAAACCAAAGCACCCAAAAAAAAGGTGGGGGAATACAAGGAACCAAATGGAAAGACCCACGTCCAAGAAAACAAAAGAACCACCTAAAGAGGGCAAACCACAAGGGGAACATCAAGTTCCCAATAATGGACTTGAGCCCATAGTAAAGGGGGGGGGGGGGCGAAAAAATGAAAAAGAAAAGAAAAGAAAAGTCATTTGTATCACTTGTAATTTTGGCACCAAGGATGCCAAAATTCAGCCCCCAAAGGAAAACACTTGGGGGGAGGGAATGGGGGGGGGGGCCCAGGGGATTGTTTTGCCACGGATGATACCCAGTTTAGTTTCTTCCTTATCGCATTGTTCGTGTCTGATGAGTCTTCTCTTCTGTCTCTTGTGTCTGTAAGTAGATCTCCCCCCCCCCGACCCCCCGACTCCCTATTTTTTCCCCCTTCCTTCCTTCCTTCCTTCGTGGTTGCTGTTGCAGGTCGTGTTTGACTACTACTAGTGTCACAACCAAAGAGCCACCCTTGCAAGCCCTCTCTTTCTAAGAACCTTACTTGCTACTACTCTTTCTTTCAATCTTGGGGTTCGATCGAGGTGGTGTGCCCGGTCTAGAGTCTTGTTTTCTTTGTTGTTGTTGTTTATTGTTGGAGTTTTGTGGACTAGAGAAGACGTTTTTTTCTTTCTTTCTTTCTTTTTTTTTCGGGTTTGTTTTTTGGCCCTCTTTCGGGGAGTGGGGCGCTTTGCACTCTTGTGAGAAAAAGTAGCAAACAAGTTTGAGGTCTTGTTGTTTTCAAGTTTCCCGCTCGCCAAGTTTCGGTCGGTTGCTTAGATCGATCTGTTGAAGAAAGAAAGAAAGAAAGAAAGAAAGAAAGGAAGAAAGGAAGCAAGGGAGAGGGGGAGGAAGGGAGGAGATCAATATACGTGTGTTTTGGGAACGTGCACGAGCTCGGAGATCAGCGGAGCCTGAGCGCAGGCGACGGTGGTTCGCGGAGCAGCTCCATGAGTGCAGGGATCTCTGAACCGAATTGAGAGATTGGAGGGAGTTTCAGCACGGGTGGTATGTGTCTGTACACGCATCGCCTTGGACTCCGGAGTCGCCCGCGACGTTTTCATCACAGGGACCGAAGGTGAGAAACGAATCCGTCCTCTCTCTCTCTCTCTCTCTCGATACTGTTCTTCTTCTAAGGTGTACCACCTTTCGAATCTATGCAATTGGTGGTAGAGGGTTCTGCAGTGATCTGTGCCTCAGCATGACCCCGGCCACCGTCAAGGACACACCCCGCGTATGCTGCAAGCAGTTTTGATGCAGGGAGATAGATGGCTACAGCTATGACTTGAACCCTCACAAAGTCATAAAGCTGCAGTGCTCAGCGATGGGAAAAACCTTGTGTCTGACTTACCATTATGAGTTAATCATAACAAACCTGCTTCTGATGAAACTGCATGCTGTGTCAAGCTGCATCTTCTATGTGATGTTTGAGAGCTCCATCATAGTTTCTGTTCCCTGCGTGGTGGTGTGAAGTCATGCTTGCGGCTGTATGTCTTCTTGTGCAGGGAAGAAACAGGTTACAGAGTGGTCTAGTGGGCCATACCAGCTACAACAGTGAGTAAAATCAATTTGCAGATCCTGCAACAGAGGTTAGAAGAAGGAACTTGGGAAGCTAGAGTGCAAACTGCTGCAGGACGAGGTGGTGTGAGAAGCTGCTGGGCTGGGAAAAATGAGCTGCAACGGTTGCCGTGTGCTGCGCAAAGGCTGTAGTGACACATGCATTCTCCGCCCTTGCCTGCAATGGATTGACAGCCCAGATGCACAAGGCCATGCTACTGTGTTTGTTGCCAAGTTCTTTGGCCGCGCAGGCCTGATGGGTTTCATCAGTGCTGTTCCTGAACCCCAACGCCCAGGTAAGCGCTGGCACACAGTTGATCACCCCCATGTCACATATTCTAACTTTTCTATTTTCAATAAGTTCTACATATAATCCTCTTCCATTAATGTTCCGATACTTGCCAAACAAACAAGCCATCTGAAGGAGCGTTCCAATTTGTTTCTTCCATGATGAATCTGTTCACGTTAGAATTGAGAAAGAAATGAAAACCAACCCATGACTACTTGGTTAAGCTGCAATGGACACCCTTTTCATGTCAATGAATTTGTGAATGGACATATATGTGCTGCACTCCAGTAGTTGCAGAGTGTATCAGTATTTCTCACAGAATGGCAAAGGAATGTGTCCACCTGATGTCTAGTCATCAACACATCATGATTGCAACTGATCATATGTCCATTTTGTGAGGTCCTGTTTCTGTGCTTGTGCAGCATTGTTCCAGTCACTGCTGTATGAAGCTTGTGGAAGGACCGTGAACCCTGTATTTGGATCTGTGGGTCTCCTGTGGTCTGGGAATTGGCAAACTTGTCAGGCAGCTGTTGAAACGGTTCTCAGAGGCAGCTCTCTTCAGGCACCTGATCCATCTTCTCTCAATGCCTCCTGCTTCTTGACATTGACCCCAGGGCTCCAGGCACCATTTCCAGTGCATGGAATTTCTAAGCAGTTTGAGGCAGCACAAACCCCAGCACCTATTAAGCCTGAGCTGGAGTCCAATTCCAATCTGCAGAAAAGACGAAACTCGGCTACTTCTGGTTTTGAAGATCCAGCTTCTTATTCTAGTTTTCCAGACTTCCAGGTCCGGGTCCCACAAGTGCATGCTCTGAATGACATGGAAGGTTGGAATATGCAGATGCCAAACATCAACAGTGCACATCGACAGACTAAAGTGGAAGATGATGCAAGTTATGGTCCTCTGATTTCAGCACAATGTGCACCTCGAAGGGTGAAGTCTAAAATTAGTCCTGAGAGGGAGGTGCAAACAGCAACTATTGACGTTGAACAACTGGAGCTCGATTTGACATTGAAGGTGAAGAGCAATACTGCAAGAGGAGCATTACAAGTTCGCAGGCAACATCCTCCCTGTCCTACCTTCAAGAGGAAATTGTTGAGCCCTTGTGAGTCTGTTAGCTCTGAAGGCTCTGTTACCAGTCTGGACAGTTCAGCACATCATTCCTTGTCTGGAAACTGGCCCTCTCTTCACACAAACTCACTGGAGTGTAAGCCCCACTATAAGCTCTTACCTCTTCTTCCATAGCTGCTTTCAAAGGTTTTTTGAACTTGAGACAACTTGCTGATCAGGTTCAAACTCAAATGACACCTCCAGCTATATTACTTTGAAACTGACTTGGTTTATCACTTGAAAACTTGACTTAGTGAGAACTTTTATGTTGGGCATGTGTCCCAAAAATCTTTAGTTCAAAGCTAATTTGCTTTTATCCATTAACAGAAGGTCAAATGATTCCAACAGCATACTTCATCAAAATATTTCAGGCTGTGCAGGTAGGGATTTTGAAGGCCTTATTTTGAAGGCTGTCTTGCTGAAGGTTATCAGTATTTACGTGTGTAGGCCTAATAATAGAGTATACTTCATTGTTCTACTTTTGACATGTTACAAGGAAGCTGCAGGACTGATCAAGTCTTGTAGAGCTAGTTGTGTACTTGAGCCTCTTATTATCTAGCTTGCTCAAGACTCTTTGAGCTTTAATATCAAAGCTTTGTTATGACTGTTTTTGTTCTCTAGAATATATATGCATCTCCACTCCAGTCTATTGATTTTCCATAGTCAGGGTGTATTGTGTAGTAATCCATGTTACTATCTTTGTGTACCAAAAGGCATGTGTCTGAGTATATACTCTGACAATTCAATCCAGAATGACCTAGTATGTTGTAGAAATATCATTTCTCAAATTATCCATAAGATAAATGAATCGAAAACAGCAGTTTGACACCATGATTTTTGAGCACCAAGTTTTGAGATTTGAATGGTTCATCAGAGAGAAAAGATTATGAAGAGTGGAGAAGTGAGACAAGGAAGCAACAGCAGCAGCCAACTGCTAACATGAGCTTCTCATGTAAAGTTTTGAAACTAGCAATTCGAATGGAATGGATGGCTTGTGGATGCACTCTCAAACCTCAAATGCCAACAATATCAAATATCAAACCAATGGAGATTTTAATCTTGACAATCGTAGTCTTCATTCTCTTGTGCATTTTCTGTGTTCTTGGCAGCTATGTGTTGTTGGGTCGGAAACCAAAGCATCAACTCTCAACATAAAGGGTAACAAACTCAATACTCAAAGTATACCTATCCTTGTAGCAAGGTATGTGTTTTGAAAGGTTGTTGATGTTAATGAAGTTTGAGGTTTGTTAGCTTGCTTAATGGACTAGTTAAAGAAGCAAGAGTGAGGGTTGGTTGGGTAGATCACTACTTGGTTACCACAAGGAGTGATTTAAAGGATAAATCATTAGATGATAATTAAGTTACAAGGGAACAATTAAGCTAAAAGTGTGCTCACACTTGGTGTTAGGGACTCTAATGTTGAGTTCCTTAACACCATATTAGTCATTTAAGACTTAAACTTACTCGTTGTGAAGATTTTATGTTATACTAACATTCACTTAGCATTAAGCTATCGCATATTTAACATTGGGTGCCACCTAGATTTTCATTTAACATCGATTTAACATCAAGTGTGAATGCACCGTAATGTATCTAGAAAAAGTTATTAGAGCTAAGTAATGTAAGACTTGACAATCTAGTAGCTTCACTAAGTGGCATTTAGGGTTCTAATAAAAGCATTTAGGAGGATGGGCAAAGCTTCTTCATCAAGACACCATCTATTGTGCAAGCTTGTGAAGTCTTTGTATTTCAATTTTCACGAAAGTAAAATTAAGGGGAAAGTGATTGTGCAAAAGCAAAATATGTTATATGGTATTTGTTATATGATTACAAATGGCATAAACAATGGGTCCAATTTTATTAGAAATGATATAAGTGATTTGTCTAATAAAAAAAGACTAGGCATGGATGTCATATTTTTGGTGTAGTGATGAAAGAAACCGTAACATCCAATTTTTTGTTTTAAAATGCATACCAACAAGTAGATTAGACTTGGGCACACAAGTCAAACAAATCCAACCTACAAAGGAGAACCATGACGTATGTAAAGCCAATGACAAACCAAAGTTCCAACCACTTGACACTAAAAATATGGGGACAAGCATGGGTTGAAATTGAAGAAAATCTGGGGTCTTGCAAGTGCCCTACTACCTTGGCAACTTTGACACTAATTATATTATTTTTAAAAATGTTGAAATTTTTCAAAAGGAATTCAAATAACAATAATTTGTGAAGGAAAAATATTGAATCTTCAACAATATTCTATTTGTTGAAATGGAACTTTCAAAATTAATGAATTATTTGACAAACATGTGTCAAAGTTGTCAACGTATTACAATATTTAATATAAATGCTACTATAACAACTTACCATGGTTCATGATTTAGAAATGGGTAATTAATTGTATGCTTGAAGATTGGTGTGTGGAAAAGACTAAATAAGAAACATGCCCTAAACATTTCAAATTTTCAAAGTAGGGAAAAAGATGAAGAACATTTTGAGGCCCATGGCTAAATTTTTAGGACAAAGGTCAAGAAGATGAAAATATGTATCATTAGTTATTTTGACCTATGGTTAAATAATATTTTGAAACATAAGTTAATGTAAGGATAGTCAAAATTTGAGAGTAGTTCCACTAATGGGTGTTTGCATGCTATGGTGGACCCAAAAATTTGTCACAATGTTGCAATTTTTAGTACAAACAAAATTTGAAAAATTTGGAGACATGATTAGAAAAGGAACAATGGTCAAAAGGTATAGTTAAAGGTGATTCACATTTTAATTTATCATTATGTTGTGAAATTAGTGCTAATAAGAATGATGTCACAATCTCTTGGAGTATATTTGTAACATGCAGTTGCTTATTACATAACCATTGTTTTACAAAAGGATTAAGAAGCACTTCTTTTAGTTGGAATTTTTCAATACAAATTTTCACATTAATGTATGTATATACAAAGAACAATCTTCCATCAATTTTTTTCAAATTCACTTAAAATCATGAAGTTTATATTTAAATTAAATATAAACCTTTGGTAGTACATTTTCTTATAATAATGGATATGATTATAAATTGTAACATGTTCTTTTATTGAAGATATAGATGTCTTTGGTGTTATTTTTATTTATCCATGAAATTGGAGTTGAATTTTTAATTAGTAAAAAATGGTATACTGCTGCCAAATAAAATGTTTCAAACAAGTTTTATAATGTAATTGGTGTATATTTACTGAAAAAAACAAACCTGCAATTTCATATTCAAGTTTGTATTGAATATTTTATTTTTAAGGCCCAATTCAACTTAATGTAATTTTTAGAAAATTTCAAAATAAATGAATTTAAAATTGTGATACTTTTATAATTTTATGTACATCCAATTTTGACTACATTTGGGTCCATTGTAGCATGTAAACACCCTAATGTGTTGTATTTTGGCTCTTTATATGAAATTTTAAAAATCACATATAGTGATTAAAAGTTAAAATTTCACCTTATAGCCCAAGTTATATGAAACGACAATTAATTTAGCAAACAATTGGTATTATAAACTTGCAAATTGACTCATTAATGCGTCTTGACATGTTTCTTTAGTTTATTATTAATTTATTACAATTTTACTATTATAACACTATTCCAAAAGCATGATCTTTGTGGCCCCTACATTTTGACTACAATGATTTTGAAGTCAACAATAAATTTTTTATCACGATAATTATTTTTATTCTTAATTTTAAAATGTAAGTGTGTTTGATTTGACTAACTGCAAACATTATAATCAAATCAAACATACCAAAATATACATGGAATATTCAACATATATGTGGACTATGTGATTAAAATTAATCATAAACATTTTTGATATGGACTATGACATGTTAAATGTTATTAAAGACAATTAGAAACATTTTGACATGGAATATGACATGAAAAAAAATTGAAAATTTCAAGTTCTCATTTTTTTTTGTAATGCTTCATAAAGAAAATAGAATAGGGGGCAACAACTAAAATTAACAAAATGACATGTGAGAAAATAAAAGATGAAACTGAAATGCTATATTTTTAATTATAAAAAATAGAATATAACTAATTTACACATGAAACTTGCACTAATGTAATATCTTTAATTGAAAATTAAAAACTAAAAAGTTAATTTTTTTGGTAAATTAAAAATACTTGAATTTTTAATATATAATTTTAGAAGTGAAATTCATTCATCGTGAGATTTCTAAAAATAAAATTTACTACAATTATTACTTTCTTAAAAAACAATTCCAGATATAAAAATTAATGTATTTTTTAGTTTTTTGGAATTTTAAATTTTATAAATTTTAGTTAACTAAAATTGAATAAATAAATCGAAATCAAATACATTTAAATTAATGCAATACATTTAGGATATTGAAATTAATGGCATACTTCATGATCTTGTCTTCTATTCTTATGTTCTTTGGTTGGACTTAGGTTTAAACTTGCTTTTGTAATAATTTGTTTAGCTCTTGTGCACTTGAAGTATTTAGTCATGGTAGTTTTCATGCTTATGACACCAACTTCCATATTTTAAGTTTTTCTTATTATATGTTATGATCAAGGCTAGAATTATAAAAAGGGAAATGGGTTGGGAGCAAGGCCAAGGTATGGCACAATTTGGGAATGTGTGGGAAGGACTATTGAAACACCTCCAAGTTGCACTTTCACTTTGAAAGGCAAGACTTATGAAAAACCCCAAATCTTTGGAATGATGTTTGAAATGTTAAAACACGTCCAAGTTGAGCAATTGAATTCATTTATTGAACTATAAGCAAGATGATGAGTTTGCATGCCAAATAAGAGCGATAACTTAACATCAAATTGTAATTTTAGTATAAGATATGCTACAATAAACACCACATATTGTACATTGTAATCAATGAAACCACAAAGTTTCCCTCACACGTGTCATGAGCCACAACCTTTTACGTGAGAAAAATTCTGTTTTCTTGTGATGTCACTTATACCCCCTCTTTCTCCTCATCTATGAATTGCGTGTTTGGAATTAATGATATTTAATGTATATAAAATCATTATTCCTTCTCGTTCCAAAAAATGTCATCCAAACAACTAAACCATAAAACAATCATGTTCAATTATTAATAAAGACCAATATGGTTCAAAAAGACTTTTGGTAATTTTCTATTATCATGAA
>Ga0116229_10011199_pt1 | contig 13293 bp, 4 predicted proteins | sample S1TSphgellanicum_3_FD_87313 | JGI IMG/M metagenome (GOLD analysis project Ga0116229, IMG submission 87313) | Host-associated microbial communities from peat moss isolated from Minnesota, USA - S1T2_Fc - Sphagnum magellanicum MG | ecosystem: Host-associated > Plants > Peat moss > Unclassified...
AGATTTTCCAAGACAAACTTATATTATAGCCACTAAGAGGCAGTTTCTTTTCCAATTTTGTTATGCAGCTAAACTGGTGATTGTCCAGAAGAAGATTTAGCCAAACTTGGGTAAATTATGGCCATTTTTTGACAAAAGTTGTTTGTATGTGCTGAAATCATATTTTTCATGTTAAGAATTGCAAAAGTTTGCCCAAAACATCACTACTAAGACCCTTGCAGAAAGGTGAAAGTACAATTGCGAGTATTGGTTCATATGTGACCTTCAAACATGATGCCAAATAATGAAAATGTGGTGCACAAAGGAGCACACTAAAACCATTTCATTTTTTTCAATTTTGTAATGTAGCTGAGGTAGCAATCTTCCATAAGAAAATTAACCCAAATATGGCTTTAGAGAACAAAATTTTAATTTAAAAAAACAGCTTTCCATATTATTTGCTATCCTATTGGAACTTAGTAAAAAGATCTGACAATTTTCCAAAAAGAGGTTATGGAAATGGGGCTACTAAAACACCTGAAAAACACTTTATTGTCACAGTTTAAAAAGAATATCCCTGCAATGACAAACTTTCGCCTAAAAAAAACCCCTGACTAAATCCTCTGTGATGAAGATTGGCTGCAAAATACCATAGTACCTTTACCATTTCGGCATAAATTAAATTATTTTCATTTTGTGAAACTTTTGAAAAATTATTCATTATTTGTGCTAAAATTTTGATATATTTTTAAAGTTCAACCGTCCAGATTAGAACTGCACACCTTCCATCCATGACAGTGACTTACATCTAAAGCAGTCTATATAAACTAAACTGCTCTATTTTGTATATGATTACCTGCCTAAAATTTCAGAATTAAAAAACCAGCTGCCCAAATTAAAGATTTGAAATTTAAATAATTATTTGGCAGTTTGTTGCCTAAATGGTAAAGATACTACACTAAGAATAAGTAGAGTTAAGCCCTTGGAGCAGGCCATTTAAGGAACACCCTGCTCAAAGGGTCCGGTACCCTGCTCAAAGGGTGTTACCTGACGTGAATTGTTTTTTCATTTTTTCCTGAAAAAATGTAAGGCCCACTCCTGTTGCTGAGGAAAAACTCCAATTAGATCAGATAACGTGCCCTGCGCATACACTAGACATGTTCAGCCGGTGCTTTAAGGCACAGGAAAGCTCAACACAAGGAATCGGGTCATAACCTTGCGAACGTTTAGACTTCTCATGGCGAGGACATCACATGGAGCAGATAAAGGATTCCATTCCTCTACCTATATATATCACCAAACGGTCTGCAGTGGCCACTAGGAAAAGATGCTCTTACAGGGAGGCAGGCGATAAGTGTCATTGAGGTGCGGCGGTTAATAAGGCCAAAAGCAGGGCAGATGGATAGAAATTTCCCGTGATTCCCATCCAAAGTACAAAGACTCTCTGTACCCATTGTACTACCAACTCAATTCTCCACCAACTAAGGGCGACTTTAGACAAGGGTCCAAGGTCCAGGGACAAATGAATTCAAGCAATCTTATTGGTTGAAAGCTTCATATTGGTCCCAAGGCCTTTAAAGGAGGGTGCAAGACCAAAAAGTGGCAAATTGAGGCTAAACCTACATGGCACCTGTTTTGAAGGGAAAATCAATCAGTTCAAACAAAAAAATAGTGCTAAAAGAAGAGCTACTTATTTAGAGAACAAAGAATCATGCCATGGACCAAGGTAGGGTCGAACTCTATTCAATTTGCTTCAAAGCAGTCCAAATTGGTTCCTAGGAAATTGGACCTGGACCCTTGTCTAAAGTGAGCCTAAACCAAGTTTTTCAATTTATTCTTTAATTTGTCCAAATATGAAGTACATAGTACATACCGATGTTGTGTGTGTAAATGTTAATATTCATATATATAGCATGTAAATCTCATGTAATTGGAAATCATTTACACTTACACGTCTGAACTTTTACATTTCCATGGCCTCATGTAAATGTTTTGAAACGTGTAATTGTACTTGTATATATTATATATTTTTTAATAATCATATCTTCTTGAAAATCCATACTAATTAGTTGTTGGTGTACCCTAGAACTAAACTACATTTTATTTTTTGCAATGGGCCATTTTGTTTATCCTTCACAAAATATCATGATATTTTAATATTCTACTAACATTAGCATTTTCTACCAATATGTGAATATGGTGGTGTTATTCCAAGAAATATCTTAAATGCACATTTTATGTCACATCATTGTTTGAATACAACTTCTATTATTATTATTGTTATTATCAATAATACTTTTATTATTGAGTATTATTTATTGTAACTTTTACAAGAGCTTAGATATTTATTTTACTTATTGTGATTTCATATTAATTTAATTAATTGTGGTGCAATGCAAAGCACAAATGTTTTGATTCTGATTTTTCTTAGTTTTTTTTTCAGCAATATGCTATTTGGTTGGCTTGTCACCAAAAACATTATGAAATTCACTCAAGTAACCTATTAGAAATCACATTTTTTACATTGTGTTAAGCTTACACTATTTTACACGGTGCATAAAACCATATATATATATATATAATTTTTAAATGGTCATGTAAAACTATATGTGTATTTATGTTTATGTTTACATTGACTACACAACATAAAATAGATTTACACAATTTTACACTTACACTTACATAGAATGTAAGTCGTAAACCATTTGTACGCACAACATTGGTACATATCATAATACTTAACATGCTTAAACACAAATTAATCATTATTGCCCAAAATTCTAAAAAATAACTACATGCCATGCCAATAATTTGAATGAAGCTTTGAAGCACAATAACTTCATTATTTTAATATAATGCCATATTTTTCATTTTTACTATGGAACATAACTAACAAAAACTATTTAAAATGTTGGCACTTGTAAAATATAAATATACTAAATAATCTATCACCATAATTCAGACAAGTCTACCATAACCACATGCATTGCAAAATATGAAAATGTATATATGTCATATGATGATTTGGCATACCACTACCCAATGAATGTAAATTGTAAACCTCCCTAGGCATGTACATAAGGTTCCCTTCCATAAACATGTAGGTCATTTGTTTGCCAAGTCAATGTCCCTTGTTTTCTATTGATTTCAAATCAATTTTAATATTTGAATAGTTGTTGCAAGTTAATTTTGAAGATTGAAAGGCACTACAAAATTTTGTGGTGAAGGTTGTTCATGTCATGTTATACTATTGACCTTGTTTGAAGTGATTTTAATTAATTATTCACATAAAATAGTAAAAAGATGAGATCTATGTGACTCCATTGGTGTAGAAAAGTAGGACCCATCTTTTCTTTTTATAAAGTGGAACTCTTATTTTAATGATCAAATTCTAGCACAAAAAGTGTAATAAACATTGACCTTTATTTGGACATGTTTCCAATCCATGAACTTTGAGCATAAAAAGCTGATTGTTGAAATTGTGGCACATAATTAAATGTGAACACTTGTCACTAGGTCATTTGACATGCACATTAACACAAATGCATATGTAGAGATTAGTGACTTTTGAAACAAAAGTTCATATTGACAAAAGAAATTAAATTCAACTTAGGTGATGCATGGATACACATTAATGCATTTTTTTAATCAAACCCATGATGATGTAGGTGCACTATGAAAGTTTGTTGGCATTCTATATGGCACCTCCACAAATTTAACACATGATGTTCCCATTTTATATTATTTTATCTAGGTTCCATTCTAGGTCGCTTGTCAGCCTAGCCAATCTATGCCCATACAAATTGATTCTTTATTTGTAACATCAAATAAATGGTAGTAAGTTTTTGTGGGCCAAGGAAATGGATGCTAATCTTGAACAAAAAAATCGATGAGTGTTTGATAGTATTTTGGTTGATAACAATCATTTGCATTCATGATTATTGGTATGTAATGCAATGTGTTTCAAGGAAGAAGGTGAAACCGGATATTAATATTTTTGTAATGTAGCTAAACAATGTGTTAACATGTGAAATATCATAGCGGGCAGTGTGGCACCCAAACATTGGCGCACATTTGTCAAATTATTCAAAATTGACATGCCATTTAACAGTCGTGTCAACACAAATGTTAGTCAAGTAAATCACTATATAGTTTTTATTTAATAGTCATGTGAGCACACAAGATAGCCAAATCAATCACAATAGACATGTCATTTGGCAATCATGTTAACACAAATGTTAGTAAGGTCAATCACAATATACTTGTCATTTTGCGACCATGTCAATTCATGCATGTTAATGAAGTTAGTGACGACACAATATTAAAAAACCATGTATTTTTTGAGGAAAAAGTCTAGTAAAAAAAAACCTAAAATGACAAATGTCAAAAAAATCACCTTGTCAATTTGAGCAAGGCGATTTGGACAAGTCAATTTTGACTTGCCCATTGTGACTAAGATGTTATTTTTTATTAGCAAAATAAGAGATTATTTGATTAGTTATTTTGATAAACAAACAATGAACCATTTGACTAGTTGAATTTTTTTAAATTTAAATCATTTTTTTGGATTACTATAAAAATTAATGTTTTTAACTACATAGATAAGAAATAGGTTTAAATAGGTCATAAAAAGGAGAGTAGGTTGGTAGGTAGGTGGAAGCCTACTTAACCTACTTAGCCTAACCTACCTATCCTAACCTACTTGGTTATGTTACTTTAATTTATTTAACTACCTTACTCCTTTAAGCATGCACATAGGTTCAAGTATAAGGAATTGAACCTTTCCCTTAATAATGATATAAACCAAGTCTTTACCAATGGATTCCACCATCAAAAGGTGACACGTTTTGTCAAGTTTTTTATTGCACATTTTTATTTATTAAGTAAGTAAACAAGTTAGGTAATTAATAAGTAGGTTAAAAGTAGGTTAGTAGATAGGTAGAAAATGTAAGAAGTAGGTACACAAATATGTAGGGGGTAACATGTAAGTAGGTAGGTATGGGTACAAAATTAATTAGGTAGACCTAGGGTACTAACTACTTAGCCTAGGTAGTAAGTAGGTAGGCCTATATAGGAAAATAAGCCTAAGCTACTTACTTAGCCTAGTGTAGGTAGGTAAATAGGTAGGCCTACATAGGTAAATGGGCCTAAGTTACCTACCTACTTAAGTTTGTCTACTTAGCTTAAATAGTAAATAAGTAGAGAAGTAAATAGACCTATGGTACCTACTTAGCCAAAATAATATCTAGTTAACTTGGTTTATTGACTAGCATAGGATGTCCAATTTGATTAAAAACTATTGATCATTTTGACCAAACATGTTATTTTGTTTTGTCAGACTTGATTAGATGTTTCATTTAACTAATATCCATGGGCCATTTTGACCAAGGTGGTCAATTTTTGGTTCAACTTGACTAAATTTTCAATTTGATATATAGTCAAATAGATCATTTTAATCAAGTTCACTAATAAAAAAATACACATGTCATTTGGGCCTTAAGCCTTTAATCAAAATGGACATGGTCGTTAATCAAGGTGGAAAAGGTAATAAACTTGGATAGCTTAAAAACCATGAATTGTAGTATGACAAACATGGCATTGATAGCCGTGTCAAGACACATGTTAATCAAGTTAGTTGAAATATACGTGTCATTTGGCAACCATGTCACCACACATGTTAATCAAGTTAATCATAACAAACATGCCATTTGGCAACCATATTAGCATAGATGTTAATCAAATCAATGACAATATAACTATCATTTGGCAACCATGTCAACATACATGTTAATCAAATTAATCGTAGTAGACATGTCATTTAACAACGATGACAATTATACAATTAGTCAAATTTTTCAACATGGACACTTACATGTGTCAATAAACATTTGACTCAAAATACACAATTAATATGTATTCAATTAGGATGTATTCAATCCTTTTTTTTGTCAAAAACAATTGTTTCGTTCTAATTAAAGCCATTTTTTTCCATTGTCTATTTTGATTTAAAATATAACTAAAATCAATCATGAAAATTAGCAAAAAAAACAACATTGATTTGTAACCATGTATGTTTGTTTAAACAATTCATCGTAAAGGTTTTGAAATTGAAAGTTTGATCTTCATGTGACTACACATTTATATTTTTCCTTTCTATGATCCAACATCATCTATAAGATCCTATCACAAATATAAAAGTTGTTATCATTGTGGAAAAAGATTTTAACTTTGAATTATGCCTGAATTTTATGCTTATGGTAACTGATGGTTAGGACAATGATGGGTGCAAACAGGATATCATGAGCCACACCTACCCCCTTGAGTGACTACTTATTGGGTGTTTATTCCAAAATATTTTTGGAATATTTTGGACAAAAGTCTTTTAAAAAATCTTTAAAAAAATTTTAAATTTTCATCACACTATTTTGTGATGGTTTACATTAAAAAAATTTCAAAAATATGTCATTGTCAAAAACATTCAAATCCATTTACAAGCCCTTTTACTATTTAAAAGCATTGGTTACTATGCTTTCAAAATGTTTTTGGGTATTTTTCATTCATTAAATTGATTTCAAACTTTCAGAGTATATATACCAATACATTGAAACTAACATTATGTGAAAGAAATTCCATTTGGAGCTTTTCATTTTTTTCTAAAATGTTAGATACACAAAACCAAGCATTAATTACAACTATTTGTGTACATGTCAGTGTGACTACACCTTGCCATGGTTCCAAAAGGACATGATTTTCTTGGCTTTGATAGTGCACAATACATGATAATTATTCCATTATGTGTGATCACCCCATTGTGTCACATCCAATGATGATAATCTTAATATTCTTATAGTTTTCAATCAAAATTGGGATATGCAATTGTATTTAAGGTCATGGATTGACCTTCCATTGCATGTTATGTCACAAGCCATAATTTATTAATAGTGCGCATTCAAAAGTCAAATATGTGCCAAAGCCTGTCATCTAGTATGATATTGGAATCTTTAAATCTAAAAGCAACAAGTCTTTGATGGCAAGAGGGAGGATTAACTTTTATTTTCCATTATGTCTATTTGAATTTGTTAATGAATCTTGCCTTTTGTAATTAGCGTAGGTATGGCCTCATACTTTCATTATTTTCTGAATAATAGAATATAATTGAAGATCTAGAAGTGTTAGGTGAAGGAAACATTGCTATTTTATTTTAATAAATCTTTCTTTGGAAAGTTGAAATGGTATGGAGTGATGCTTAAACAAATAGTAAGTAAAAATACATTTCAAATTGCTATCACTACATTTACATATCTATGATATTTTAACTCACAAAAAAATTCATAACATCAAAAAAAACTATTATCTTTCAAGAAAAATTCTATTTCTTTTTTATGTGGATGTTAAAAACATTTGTACTCTTGTAAAAATGAATTGAATTGAAAAATAATGATGTCTTTTACATTTTTGAGGAAGAAAGGAATTAAGGGAACCATTCCATCCAATTATTTTTGGTCCTTTTTTTCCCGAAAGGTAAGAGATTCCATGCCTTATTTAGTTTAATCAATTAGTAAGTTTATACATATATGAATTTGTACATTATAAAATTTAATATAATAAGAAATCAATATTTGAAAAATTTCCCAAAAAACTTTGTAAGTAATGTTTGTATTATATATTTATATTTATATTTAATATAGTATATTCAAATACCTTTGAAAATATCATCAATACATTTATATTTATCATATTTTTACTCGGATGAAAATTTATAATATAAAAAAAATTCAAGTACCCTTTCAAATAGGGATTTATAATACATTTTTCCATTATTATAGAAATTAATTTAATTTTAAATAATAAAATTGTAAAATAATGAATTTCCTTACCTTTTGGGGAAGAAAGGAATTGAAGGAACCATTCTATCCAATTCATTTTCATCTTTTTTTTCCCATAAAGGTAAAAGATTTAAGGCCTCATCCCTTTTGGTTGATCACTAAATTTATAAATATATCAATGTAAATCCTAACTTTGATAAAATCAAGAATTAACATTTGGAAAAATTCCAAAAGAGGGATGTTTGTAACATTTATATTAAACATATCATATGTACTTATTTGAATATTATATTAAAATTCATTTCAAAATGCCATCATTACATTTATATTTATCATATTATAAGTTGCATCAAAATTCATAACATCAACACATTTATATTGAAAAAAATTAATTTTTTTTACATGAATTTTTAAAAAATTGGTATGATAGAGAAATTAATACACTTAAGTATAATTTCATTCAAAATAAATGAAGTTAGTTTTTTATTTTTCTACAGAAAAAAGAACTTGAGGAAACCATTTTGGTCAATTAGTAAGGTTTTACATATATCAACATACATTGTAATATTTGATAGAATAAAACATTGACATTTGAAATTCCAAAAAATAATTTTTTTATGTTACCTTTATATTAAACATAATATATCTTTATTTCAAATACTATATAAAATACCATTCAAAATTTTGTCACTACATTTAAATATGCATGACATTTTAATTGCAACAAAATTCATAATTGATATCAAAACATTTTCTAATGTTTTGAAAAACTAAACTCGTTTAATGGATGTCTAATTTTTTTTTAGTATTGTAAAAATTAATTAATTATAAATAATTTAACTAATTTATTATTATTTTTACCTCTTTGGGAAAGAAAGGAACTTTAAAGGAAATTGTTCTAACCAATACCTTTGGGTCCTTTATTTTTGAAGAGGTAAGAGATTTCATGCCTCATTCTTTTTTAACAATTTGTCAGCTTATATTAATACATTAAATGTATATTGTAAACTTTGATAAAATAACAAATTAAATATTGGAAAAGTTCCCCAAAAAATGTAGGTAATGTTTGTATTATATCCTTATTGAAAATCATAGATAATTTAAATACATATGAAAAAAAAATTATGTTTTCATATTTTTGCTTGTATCAAAATTCACAATATCAAAACCTTTTCTTAAGTTTTTGGTGAAGAAAGGAACCAAGGAACCATTTTATCTTCTCCTTTTGGTCCTTTGATTTATTTCCCAAAAACGTTACTAAAATACGTGGTCTTGGCCTATTATGTGAGGTATATTAATCAAGATAGTGATTAATTTTTATTATTATTATAGAATGTTTATTAGTGTGAAACATAATCAAAGTATATTAAATATAATATGTACATCCTAACCTATTTCGGGAAAGAAAAAGACCATAGGGAACATAAGATTTGTTGGTGACCTTCTTTAGTTTTTTTCTTTCCTGAAAAGGTAAGACATTAATTCCTCTTCCTTTTGGTTGATTAATAAGGTTTTACACATATTAATGTACATTGTAAATTTTGATGAAAAATTAAATGTATAAAAAATGTATACAAAACATATTATGTATGGTAAATGAAACGCATTGTAACAAAACATTTTGTTATCTTTTGAAAAAAATAAGATATCATATTTTTCTTACATGGATTCATTTTTTTCATTAATTGATGGTTGATCATCAATGGTCATGCACAATAGCCATGTGCAATCCAAGTAAGTATGCATGTATATGAAAAATGCATGTAAACTTGTGCTAATTGAGGTTGATGTAACAATTGATGTAAAAACAAATCATTGTTTACCACCTCAAAAACACCAAATTGGATGTTTTATATTTACTTTTGAAAGAAAGATAATATTTTTTATTAAACTCGTTCAAAGTAAATTTAAATTTGTGATATTGTAATAATCATTGATTAGGGATTGAACATATATAATGGAAGTGTATTTGACTTTGAATATTTATTGTGTTTAAAGATTATTGGTTTATTTGTAAACATATTATTGAAAGCTTTCAAATAATACTAATGTTGATGCTTTTGATATCATCATATAAATTGATGCGATTGTGAACTAAATGTTTGACATATATGTGTGTTATAAATTAGCAAGTTAAATTTCAATGTAAATAATTGTAATTTTATAAGGATTATTAGCAAATTTAAAATTGTGTTTAACATGTTCAATGACCATTGATAGTATAAAACAACACATACCTTGTCATTACGATAAGTTATGTCTATAATTATGGATATTTTTATAAGTACATTACATTTTATTCTTTCAATCCCCACTACATTTTTAGTAATTTCTAATAGTTGTACATTATTTTTCTTTTGTCAATTTCAAGAGCTTTTAGGCACATGGCCAATTCTAGTAATAAAAAAGCTAGATGGCACAATAAATGTATAAGCCATCCTAAAAAGTCTTGGACCCACCCATTTTATCACCAATTTGGTCTACAAATGGAAAATCTTCAACATACTTTCATTGTGGAGAAAATTGGCTAGATGATTTACATTTGAATCACATAACAAATGCAAACTTCAAGGATTATATTAAAGTTGAAGTTACTTTAGCCAAAAAAATAAGATGAGTTGATTAGAAAAATTGAATATTTAAAAAAATTAATAGGTTAGGTAACTCACCTTCATCAAGTCTTTCTTCTTTTCCTTTCCTATTAAGCCTTTGTTGAAATTATTCTTATTTTTTTGTCCATGTTGATGTTGCAAGGTTCTTAAGCTTCTAGGTGTGTTTTTGTTATTAAGCAAGTTATAACAATTTTTTTATTATTAATTTTTTTTATAGAAATAAACAATTACAATTTTAATTGCAAAAGACAAAATTTTAATCATAATGGACACATGCGATTACAAACCCTACAACAAACAAGTGGCAAAAGACACTTAGTTGCAATATACTACACATGGCATGTATAATCACACCATAAGTTGCATATTGCTTGTGATTGCAAAAGAAATTCATCCATTGACTAATTGTAGGACTATGCAATTACATATATGACTAAATAAAATATTGGGCAACATTTTAAAATTTGATTCAATATAGTTTTTTAAATCACACATACTAAATAAATGATTTATACTTATATAAATAATGTAATATAATAATTCATATTATTGGTAATTTCATAATTTCTCATCCTATTAATTGTTAACACATGTCATTACCTATGTTAAGATAAAAACTTAATTTAGGTAGCTAGGTAGGCCATTTAGACTAGATACTTAAGTAGGCTTAGTTAGGCACTTAAGGTTAAGTAGCTTAGATATGTAGGGTATATATGGTCAAGATAGCATCATTGACCATAATTTAATCATTTGTGAAGTTTAATCCTTAGACCCCAAGGATGGATATCAATTCTTTTGTTATCAAGTCAACCCATTTAATGTGAAAATTAGTAGGGTGCATTTTATTTAATCCATACTTGATTTTAAACATTGCACAAACATCAATTTGAATATTTCAAATGTTATTGACATTTGTCTAAATGGAAAAATTAAAATTTTATTCTTAAAATAACTTTAGTAATGTAAATGATTAAGTGTATTTTTTTTCCAAATATCTACACTACTTTGAATAAATTGATTTTGAATTTTGTTAAATTGAATTACATTTCAATGACAATTCATTTGAAAAACAAATTCAACCACATGATTTATAAATGGGAAATATGAAAATCACATTTTAGAAAAATTCAATAAAATATTTTATTTCAGTTATATTATTTATGATGTATAATATTTTATTATGTTTTGAATACTAATCTAAATCATATTTAGTAATGTTAGATAATTAATGAATTTCATGGAATTTTAAGTTTTATATTTTAACAAATGTAATCTATAAGTTTTTATTTAAAATAATGACAGTTTTTTTATGATCAAATAAATGATATATTTTTTAGACATTTGAAACCTCTATTTGATTAAATATATATATATCAGACTTGATTATGATTAAAATACGTTGTAATTTTACCAATAAAATTTAATTAAAATTTGTGATATAAAATTAAATAATGATCAATTTTATTAATATTAAAAAATAGATTATAACTCAAATACATTTAATAAAAATATAATTGTATATATTGTTAATGTCAATAAATAGTGCAAAATACTAATAAATAGTTAAACACAAGTTCATTATCAAACAAATATTGTAATTCTGAAATTAGGTGAAAATCCTTTAAGGTGTACCACCAAGGACGAAAAGGGTCTTGTCCTTAATACAAATCCTTTTTTCCCATATATTTTGATCCCCATCAAAATTAATGAATTAAAAAGTGCCAAATTTTTCATAAGTACCATATTTTAAACCACTATAATTTTAAATTCCATCTCATCTTCCATAAATGTGTCTTTACATGATAAAAAAGGACTAGGTAAAAATACAAAAAAGGTGACATGTCACAATTTTGGACACCTTGAAATATTTGGACTCAAATGTCAAATATGTTTTCATCATGAAGGTATTACAAATGGAAAATTTATTAAGCGTCAAGGTGTAATCAAAATCAATTGAACCAACAGTGATAAATGATTCATCCACAAATGCGATTTTACCATATTATACATTTCGTTTTGAAAAATGATCATAATTTTAAATCATTCAATAATATGTTAATAACATTAAGCTTTAGTTTTTTTCATCATAAGACACAACTTTGTTCATATATGTCATACACATTATGACCCATTTACATTTGTGAAATGATTCTTGAAATTTGAATATTCTGAAATTAATTTTGAATTTCTAAAAAATTTAAGTACCACAATTTTTAAATTATGAGTTTTTTTCAAATATGGATGTTAGGTTAATATCATCATTTCAATTTTTTCCCCATCAAAATTTCTTTATTAAAGAAATCTTTAGCCTAATGTTTTATAAAATTGACCTATTGGTGTTAAAGTTCAAAAATATTTTACTACTTTACCAAAATTAAAAATTAAATTAAATGATTTTTTCGAGTTATTCAGTATTTCTATAAATCATTTAACACAAATTTCCTTGGTCAACAAGACATTATTAAAGTGGCATTACATAAATATGTATAAAAAATTTGTTTTTTGGTTTTCCAACATGGTTTTTGGCTCATTTGATTATTATCACACCCCATAATTGCCAAAATAACTATGGACAATTGTAAAAACAACTAGGTTTTCATCCAACCAAGGATCCATTCATATTGGATGAAAAATTTGCACATGTTCATTTTATTTTTCAATCCAAATATGTTACAGTTACAAATTATAGTTGTAATTGCAATTTCATTTGGTTATATCAAAATTGTAATTGCATATCTGACAATAATAATCACATATAGGATCCTACCCATTTATAACTAAAATGACATGTATGACTACCCAAACTATACATGGTTGTAAAAGTAATTAATATGGACATTAGTTGTATTTATAGTCATAACCATATGGTTGGAATG
>Ga0116229_10011200_pt1 | contig 13292 bp, 17 predicted proteins | sample S1TSphgellanicum_3_FD_87313 | JGI IMG/M metagenome (GOLD analysis project Ga0116229, IMG submission 87313) | Host-associated microbial communities from peat moss isolated from Minnesota, USA - S1T2_Fc - Sphagnum magellanicum MG | ecosystem: Host-associated > Plants > Peat moss > Unclassified...
GGGTTTTTTTGGGCTTTGGAACTAACAAAGTCGCGGGGGGGTCTTGTTGGGGGGTTAAGGTTTTGGGTTTTGGGGGGGGGGGGGGGGTGTTTGTATTTTGTTTTTGTGTACCCTCTATGTTAGTACTACACTGGTATTAGGTGATGACCATAATTTAGCCAAGAAGTTTACTTTGAGTGGCACAAAGATGCTATTTTCCATTGAATGGCCAGATGTGACGAAATCTTTCTAGGGATGATCATTATTTTGGAGGGGGAGCACCATGGTTTGGGATATCTCAATGTGACCAAAAAAAAACAAAGAAGACATACAAAACATACAAACAACCTTTCTTAATAGTAAGGCATTCAAGAATTAAGGAAAATCTTAATTTACCTTGCAACAATTCTCCTTTGTTCACTTTGCGTGGGCATTCTAAACTCATAGAATGACCTATGAATGGCATTTGTCACAAGCAATATTTATCGATTTCATCATATATTAGACAACCAAGAAAATGTTTAAACAAAATGTAGCAGTCACAGCGAGTGTTGGTCTGGTATACAAGGTCAGAGACTGGTATGAACACTGGTATCAAATAGCAGACCAGTCTGGTATGACCTAAGACCATCTCCACCAGTGCTCAGTATGTCAGTCTGCATAATAAAATGAAATGTCTAAGTTTAGCTGTTTTTGTTTTTGGCAACCACACCAATAAAACTTTAACCGGAACTGCATATACATGGGTCTATTAATAGCAAACCACCAGGACCAATCATTATGATCGATCGATCAGAAATACTGACCGCAGTTAGGTCGAATTTATTACATTCTTTTTTGGAGGTGCACAACTGTGTTGCGCCTTTCACCTGCCACAGCAAGCGCCACGAATTTGGTGCAGAAAAACCAATTTCCTGAGCTAAACCGGCAAATTTTGACTTTTTCGCAATAAATTTTACTGTCTGCAGTCACATACTGAGCACCGGTGGAGATGCTCTAAGAACATCTCCACCCCACACCAGCAAACACCCGTTTTCATTAAATCTTGCAGGAGGATAGGGCTCCTGTATTCATGTCCATTTTGTAGTGGTCATTTTAACCCCTTTATAAAGTTTATGCATGTATTGCATGATTGCCAGTTTCGAAGATATACCTAGATTGGGACATCTTGACCAAGCTTAGATGTCCCAATCTGGTTATCTTGGGTTCTAAAAAAAGGCTCAAAATGTATGTGCAAGAGTTCTTATGGGATGTTGAGGTTATTTTTTCAGACTATGATGATCTAGGTGATAGAAAAAAAAAAGAATTAACTTTTTCTTGTTACAAACATGCAATGAGGTGCACTTGGGCAGAGTGGGGGGCGGGGCAAGGAGGTGTAGAGGTGTAACAAGAGTGATGGATGGGGTGTTGAGGTGGAACATTGGAAAAAAAAAACACACACACACACACTTGTTTTTTCTGAGGTGATGGACAAGTGATGGATATCACATGTGGTGCTAGGAGGTGCCAATGGATGACAAGGGGTTGTCAAGGTATGATAAGGAACGATGGCAAGGGAAATGGGGTGCAAGAAAAGCAATTTGTTTTGGGCAATGGACAAGTGATGAGGGACAATGATAAGGGACACCAAGAAGGATGACAAGGACAATTGTGGGCACCAGAAAGGGTGATGGGAAGCCTTAGGAGAAACAACAAGGGTGTTGAGAAGGATGCTGAGCATTTCAAAAAAGACAATAGGCACAATGGGACAATGTATTCTTTAACCTCCACCCAAACCAAAATAGTAAATGTCATAAAAAATGAAAAGAGGCACTAAAAAACTTGAAACATTTATTACTTGTTGAGACATTGGGAGGGACGTTAAGGACATCTTGAGACATCTAGGGAGACATCTTGGGAGTTTAGGATGTCTTAAAAGGTGACCCTTATCTATTGTAAGTCAATACATTCAATCTAAAGTTAGTTGCAAATTACAATGAATTATATCAACTACCCTAGTGACAGTTTTTTATTCATTGTTGCATAAAAATTTTAGTTTTATTTATTGTCATATAAAAAGACTCATGTATGGAAAGATAACATATGAAATTTTTCAACAATGAAAAAATCATAATAAAATAATGAATGGTTAATCTTAAATAGAATTTAATATGGATTATCATAATATATTTAAATTAAATATGAAATTTCATTTTATAATATATTAGTAAAATGTTTTGAAATTTTTGGGACATAACATTTTGAAGATTGATAATACTTAAGGTTTTAAAAATTAAATTAAAAATCTTGTTTACAAAGATATTAAATCATATTTCATTTAAAAGTTTTCAAAATGACAAAGTTCATTTTGACATTAAGACAGTTTTTTAAGATCAAATTTTAATGAAAGTGCTTAAAGAAGGGTTTAAAATGGTTGTCCAAATTCAAATTTTCCTCCAATTAACCTACCCTCATCATAACAATTATTCCTTTGCATTGATGGAAGCCAATTTACTCCAATTCAAATTGCAAATTGCAAAATTGAACTTTAATGAAATGTGAAGGACACGTGATGTGATCTGGGTACAACAAACTTAAACAAGGACCGAAATTTAGATAAGCACTAGATTTGGTCAAATTTGAGTTCCAACTTGGCTTTATTTTCTTGATTGACCAATCATTGATGTTGCTACAATTATAAATATTCTCAAACCTTAAGCATTTAATGTGTAATTCTTGCATTTCATACCCATATTTAACAAGTTGTTAACCACGTAATGTTTCTGCCCTAACATTCAAGAATATTATTGCAAGTGTTATATGAAGTTAGATATATAAATCATTATCCTTTCATCATCATTTTTGCCTTATTATTATTGTCAATATCTTTTTTAAAACATTTTTTTTTATCTATGTGACGATATTGTGGGATGTAATCTGGGAGTTTGAACGCAAAATATATTGATTTATGGTCAATCCAATAAGCTTCAACAACTCATGACATGCATTGTTGAGTGGGTGCATTTGTCCATATGTGATCAATATGGGATCCATAAATTGTTGTAATTTTTTAAAATTGAAGTTCCATTGAATATTGGTCCATAAAACTTTGGAATTCATTTGGTTGTGTTGAGTTTTGATCAAACATGTTAATATTGAAATCACTAATTATTATGATGGGACAAGAAATTGGTATTAGATCCAAAAACTTTTGAAGGTGAATTTTAAACATTGACAAGGATAAAGTTGAAGGTTTGCATATTGTTATTATATGAATAGCCTCCTTGTATTTGCACTGAATGTTGCTTCAATATACTCAACTTCTAAAGATGTATAAGTTTCATGTGATGATAAGGTTGTGAAATTGTCATATATAATCATTATACCATTTTGACCATTTACATTAATCATTGAATGTGTTCTTGTATCAATGTTCAAAGATGTATTATTAGATGTTAATGTGTTGAAATATGTTTTATTGAAGCACAATATGTGAGCTATTTTGAGATTGTAATCCGAAAAAACATCATTTTTATGTAAAAGCAATGATCTAGTATTAAAAGAATAAATTAGTACATGTGAATCATGAAATGTATGTCATTTGGGGACAAGTACATCCCATCGTCCAGTGGTTTGCAATTAGTGCATCTCCATGGCAACACTTGGATCAATTTGAAAAAAATTCATTTGCAAATGTTGTAAAAGTTTAAAAATTTCCTTCTTTTGAACACAAGAAATTATTGTATACGTCAAACCATGTTTATAGATGTTAGTAGGATCAAATGTTAAATAATCAAGAGTTAATCCTTGTGTTTGATGTATAATGCATGATGCAGCCAATTGAGTGGGAAATTGTATTCTTGTTATAATGTGAAAAGAATTCAAACTAATTTGAATATCTTTGGATATGGGTTCTATTGGTGTCCATGTAGGATGTATTCATGTTCATACAAACGTGCATTCTTTATTCTTGTGAATTGAATACTTTAGTTGATCCTTGGAATATTCCATTTGCACCATTTACAATACCATCATGTGTTGCACAATTTCTGACACAAAGTTCAACCAACATATTTTTCTTTACTTGAACTTCTTATTGTAGTCCTACTATGAAGTTTGCATCACTTTGTAACTGAAATGATTGAGAACATGTATCATGATGTCTATCTTATGCATGTAATATGAATACATCCCCTTCACTTCGGAGGAAAGCCGATTCGTTATGTTTTTGCTTTATTGATTCATGTAAAATAAATATGGAAATTTTAGATCATTTGGCGATGTACGAAAACATTGATTATTTATGATATCCACATCTAATTACAATTATGTAGCGGTTCAAAATTAGTTTAAAATGTTAATGAATTGTTCATCACTTTGGCGTATGATTTGCTTCAATTCATAACATTTAATTTTTTCCATCCAAAAATTTGGAGCTAAACTATCAATGTTGTTTACATTAATTTTGAAAACTCCTACATCACGAACTAACTAAACTTGATAAAAATCCCAGTGATATTTACATCAAGATTTCCAAAGAATTTGATGTGCATACGTTTGATTGATTTTAATCAAAGTTCAATAAATTTTAATATTTTTTTCCCTATGAATGAAATTCATGTAATACTATTAATTGTAATTGGTCATATTTTTAAACTAAACTATATCATCATTCTAAACTTAATGATGGTAATTTCTTACAATTAAGTGGTATAGAAAGACTTGAATGAATTGTAGTCCCATCAATGTTAAATGTTGATTTTCCAGTATATGTCATGAACAAAGTTTTTTTTTAGAAAAGGTTTGAATGAGGATGTCTATTATAAAAACATATCAAAGCTTGAATTAAAAAATTAATGTGAAAGTTTTACTTGTACCAGCACCTCTGGTAATGAATAAATGAATTGGTTCATTTGGAATTTTTTTTCTATACATGACATCATCAAATATAAGATGTTCATTATTCTTTTTTTGCAATAATGAATGGAATTCATGGTTAGGCATGATTTGGTCTTAAACGTCAATATTGGTTGAATTAGAAATAGTGGAGACACCTATACATGGGTTAACAATATATTCATTGCAAATGTTATATGGTTTGACTCTAGTACAATTAGTAATATTTTTTGAAGAAAACCCAATATCCACATTAGGATATTTATCCATCCATATGTTAGTGTCATTTTTTGTTAATAAATGTTATAATGCACAAGAGCTTGTGATTCTATGTTTTCCCAATTTGTTGTGTATGCATTATTATTATCAAAATGATATATAAATGTTTTTATTAATAAATTGATTTGTATTTTATGCATGTTATATGCCGTGTTCCATGTGGAATGGTCACTTTTGAAAGTATGTTCATTGTCAAAGAAAGGAATAAATAATAATAAGTGTTCTCTATAGTAATTTTTAAAGTCTCGATGTTCATTATAATGCACATAACGAATTATATGAGTTTTTTTTCCTAAGATTTACAATGTTATAATTTGCAACAAATTCAATGAGAAAAATGTTAGATAAATAGTTTGGTCTTTTGATGTATTTATCAATGATTGACATACACATAATATTTGTAGAATGCAAAGGAAGTGTTTTTAATGATGCAACATTTTTAAATACAAATGCACAATCTTGTAATGGGGATGTATTAATGAATTTAAATGTTTTACATGCATGGTACAATGGTATAAGCAACATAATATACACAATTAGTTGTGCTGACATTTGTTGAGCATTAAAAAAAACATTTTTCATCTTTCAAATGCAAGTATGTTTTTTAATTTTATTTTCATTACAACCAATAATTATATTTTTCTACGCTTTTGTCACTATTTTATTTATTTTTGTTAGATAAAATGTGCAAACTAGCTACAACATAAGGGTCAAGTATGAATTGAACATTTGTGTTTGCTTGCCAAAAATTTCCAACATGAATACCAAAGTGATTTGTTCGTATGTCTTTACATAATCTTTGTAAAACAGTTGTTGGTTTTTTTAATTTTACTCATAATGCATTGATGTATGTCTCTTTATCTATAGAAAGAAATTTTAGTAATGCATTAAATGACATAGATGTTGTTTATAAATCAATTTTATTAAGTTCTTCAAAAACAATTTTGATAATTTCACCTAAATGAATCCTTTTTGAAAGGGTTAAAGATTCCATTGGGAATGGTTCAAGAATTTGTGTTTTTTCCATAAGAGGCCATGGAAAATTAAATTGACAAATGGCATGATTTTTCTTCCTATAAGTTTTTTTGTGATGACATGTTTGAGCTTCACGAAGATTGGGTGCTAGTTTATTATTATCACATGATATATATTTGTCCACAAAGTTTTCAATTGCATTGTTTGAATCCAAACCATAAATTGGTGCATTTGCAACCCATAAAAGTCCATGGTCATGTTGGCTTCCACGACTTTGAAATTTTGTAACCAAAAAAAATTCTACTAAATGCCCAAAAATGGAATTATCTTTCAAACTCAATGTACAAAAAGATTTCATACAATGAGCATAACATCATGCACATGTAATAGGATCACATCACATAAGATTTGCAACATGTTTGGGTTCTAATTTATAAAAAGGAATGTTAAGTCCTAATTTTTTACTATTTAAGTCATATAAACATTTTAATAATGGAAACCATTTACTTTTAGCATTAGTAAATGTAACAAAAAATGTTGGGGGACTTAATTGTCAAATCATTGCAAATACTTCTTTTTTTAATCGACTTAGATAATCAAATGAAGTACGTAGTCCTGAAAGATTTATATATCTTAAATCATAATGTAAAATTAACATCCAAATTTATTTATGACATCATGTGCTTGAAGTTGACATCCAAAGATTTTCCCTTTATGTATGTGCACCCAAGATGATGAAATAACAAAATGAATCAATACTTTAATAGCTTTAAAAAATAAATTTGATATATGTGTGGAAAAATTATGATTTTTATGTACGAGTTCCCATTGAGCAATCATTTGATAAGACATTTTTATTCCTTAGTTGCTACAAAGTTGTCCAAAAAACAATGTAAAAAAGTTCAATTCTTGACAATGGGGATCTTTAAAAAGGCCCAATGGTTTGAAATCTTGGCTTGGTGCCATAGTTACAACATTTTCAAAATAATCATATATTTTTTCATCAAATAATATGTTTTGCACCATTGTATCTATCAATATGTCTTCTTGTTCCCCTTCAAATCTATATTCATTATTATGATCACATGATTCATCATCATCTATGTTACAAGGAACATTAGTATCGGTTTGCATTGATAATGTGAACATATCAAGCCAACTTGGATGAATTGTTATTCCAAAATTTTCATATGTTTCTTGTTTGTTTTTTAAAACACAATCAATGACAACACACACATGGTTGAATGGGTGTATCCAATAATTATTGAAAATATTTATCACAATGAGGTGAAGGATTTTCTAATGTTGTCAAAATATTTTTATGTATTATACTTGAAGTCAATGTATTATGAACATTAATGATTGAAGATGGTTGTTCAATGTGCAATGGTTCCATAGGTTATTGCATGTCAATATGTCAAATTGTGGATTTTCATGTGAATGTTGTTCAAGAGAATGTGTTTGTGGAATGTCATTAAGGGCAACATTTGTATTTGTTGATGTTTCTATGTTGTTTAAACAAGAGTTAATATTTTTTACAATATTTACATTTTCTTTATGACATAAATGAGAATATATTTGAGTGAATCTTAATTCTAAGGTGGAATTGTTGATAAGAAATTTGTTTGCTATATCTTTTTAAGTGGAAGATGTAATCATTGAATTTTCTAATGTTCATTGTGCATGGGTTCCAATGGAAATGTTTAGGTTTTTCAATCACATTTTCATGTGATACTTCAGATTTTTGTTTTTGTGGGTGCATATTATCATCAATTCCACACAAAAATAAAGAATGTTTTTGACCTCGTTATTTAATGGACATTGTTGTTGGTTGGTTGGAATGTTTTGTTTGTGGTAACATGTTTTGGTCTACTTCCCATGAGGCATGGTAAAAAGTAATTGGTTCATAATGCCCATTTCTAGCATTTACCATGTCATCATGATAAAATAATTGTAATGTGCCATTGCTTATGAAATCACCCGCTCGAAAACATATCACACAATTTTTTTTTGACCAAACATGGATGGGCCTATGTAAATAATTTGCCAAACAAAATATGGCATGATTATCACCCCATAAACCTCTAGAATTGGCACTTATGCTCATTTTTTGAATATAGGTTTGTAAAGAATTTATATCATGATCTTCATACAATAAAAAAATGTTGAAATGAATATCAATCAATTCTTGATTTGGGGGTTAATGGGTTATTGAAGGGATTGTGCAAAATGGGTCATGCATTGAGTTTGGAGTTGAAGTGAAGTTCGGGAATAATGAAGTAAAAATGTTAAAGAATCAAACAAACAATCACCATGTACAAAAGGATATTTTTGAATTTATTGAAGATGGTGACCATGAAGCACAAGATCAATGTTCATTATGAGGTCAATAAAAAATAAAAGAAATTAAAATATTATTGTGTTTATGTAACTTGATTAATGGGAGAAGCTTAATCGTTTCAACAAAATAATACAATGACAAACCCCAAATAAAGCTAAAAATTAATGGCTAGAAAACTACTTAAATGTTAATTAACTAATGTGTGAAACAAAACCAAGAAAAAGAAAAGGGAAGATGTTGAGGGTTAAAAGGAAAAAAGAAAAAAGAAGCCTAGTCCAGAATGTTAACTAACTAATCTTTGAGAAAAAGACCAAAAAAATAAAGAGAAAAAAAGGGGCAATGGCCCACTACTAACTAGTTGATACATTACCAAATGCATTATTCACCAAAATGACATTAATTTGGAGACTTCAATTTCACAAAATAATTTTGAATTTTAATGATGGTATAGTTTTTGGACAAGATAATGGAATATTGGCAAACACAAAAAATGGGAATGTGGAACGTGGAATGTGGGTATATATGTTGGTATGTTGATATGTTGGTAATATGATGATATGGTGATGTCGATGTTGGTATGTTGGCATGGTGATAGGTATTGAAAATGTGGATGTTTTTGTCAATTTTGTGGTAAAAGTCAAAAATCAACAAAAAAATCAACAATAAGGAAAAAATATGATCATATTAAAACTTTAAAGGTATGGACTTACAATATGTAGTAAAGACCTATCTACAAACAAAAACAATGAACGACATACAAAATACAAACTATCTCAATGAAAGCAAAATCCTAAAAAAGTTCAAGCATAAGAAGAATCTCCAACAACTTTTCTCACAACCTCTACAACAACTTCTTGAGATTGGAATTTCTCATTGTTTCTAACAAGTTCCCCAATTGGACTCAAGTGGAAAGTACCAAAACCTTTCAAATCTCCAAGGAGCTTAATCATATGACACTCTTTCACTAGAATACTTTGCCATAAAATCCTTTTCTTGGAGTTTGAACAAGGGAAACAACCAAGGATTTTGACATGAAAAATGCATGGTGGACTACCAACAACCTCAATTGTGATATTGGTGCGAATATTAAAAGCACATGTTGCAACAACTTTACACAAATTGCAAAAATACAACTTGATTAGAAGGCTATTGATAAATATCACCAAGTTTGCATTTGGAGCAAATTCGTTTATAGGGTAGAGTGGAATGATTTGTGACCATCAAACACCCATCAACCTAATAAAACAATCAAGTACTAGAAATTTGAATATCTCAAATCAAATTAGATCAAAATGTAAGAAAATTATAACAAATTAAAATAGATCAATTGTGACATATTAAAATATAATGAAAAACAATAAAATGATACTAACCTTGTGGGTTTAGGCACAATCAGTTTGATATGAAGATTGAACACCTCTTTCAAATTTTTTTGCAATGAAACTAATAGCACTGGGACAATGATGGATGAAGCGATGGTGAGTAGACGCACATCACCCTTGTTGCTATAAGCAATATTTTTCACAATGCAAAATGTAAGTATTCCTTTCCAAAACCCTTCTACCAAATTGTGAAACTCAACACAAAATGAGGTAACAAAAGGTACAACCAAACAAATGCAACATAAATTCAAGTTGGAAGAAACCAAAAACAATGTTTTTAAAAAAACTTGATTTTCAAAAACTTACAATTTGAATGTCTTTTGGACTACTCCTATCAACAACTAGTAGCTCAAACTTGTTATCAATTTCACCACACACTCCAATAACAACAAAAGAAATGGTGGTTGCAGCAAAGGGCTCAAGCATGTGATAGGAAAAACTACGAATTATGTCTTTTGGCAAAAAAATGCAACTTCACAAGAAGATCAAATGTTGAAATGGTTGTCACTTTTATGGCTATGGAAAGTTCAATTGTCCAATCAGAATTTCCTTTGTCATAATCTATTTTGGTCTTCACAAAGATATTTTCTAGCCATAAAAAATAACCCTTTTATTTATGAACTCAACATATGTTTTGATCAAACCTCCTCTGATGCTAACGGTGATTGTGGTGGTACCCATAGTATCAATGACATCTGCATGAAGATATGGAAAAGCCATAGATTTAAAAGAAGATGTAGATGAAATGGACGAGTTGTCATAAACATCCAAAACCAAACATTCAAAAACAACATTACGAACTGTATGATCAATGTCTTCGGTTATGAAAAAACATTTCACCTAAAGGGACCTAACTTGCTGGGAAATTTTCTTTGTCACATGAACTAACCCCATTGGCTAGAGAAAAAAAGATTCGCTTAACAAACACATTTTGGGGTCTTTAATTTTTTTGTGTGAAGTTTCACAAGGGGAAAGATATTTGCTTGTTTTCTAGAAACTTGGAAGGTTTTTTGTTGTGGTATTTTGAAACTCCAAAGTTTTCAATTTCCTTCTTGTCATTTTGGGGATCTTCAAATTTTTTGTGTGAAGTCTTCACAAGCAAGGAAACAGAGTATGTGCCTTTCTTCATGCGAATTTTGAAACCTTTTGTTTTCATATTTTTGAAATTTCAAAATCTTGTCATTTTGGAGGTCTCACATGGGGGAAATAATGTTGGGGGTATTATTTTAAAATTTCGGGTTTTCAAATTTGTTTTGATGGAGTTCAAGGATCTTCAACTTTGTTATTAGGAATTTTAAGGGTCTTCCCAAAAACATTTAGTGAACTTGAACTTCTTGTCCCATTTGTTCCTATCCATGACAATATTGTAAGTTCAATTTGGGCACTAAAATTCTATTTTATACATTTTCCATAGAACCAATGAAGGTCCTTTTTTCCTTTGGAAAACAAATGGGGTTTTGAAATGGATGGGATGAATAGATATCCAATGGTATTAGGTTATTAAAATATAATAATAATAAGATTAAAATAAAGGATCTAAGTTGTGAATGTATGGGTTATTGAAATTTTGAAAGGGGGAAAATCAAATTTGGGCAAATCTTTGATTTTTTTCACAACCGCTAGTTTTTTCATATTTATCTATCCTTAATTTTTAAAAATTCCAACATTGGAGAAAACACCAAATTCCAAAAATCTCATCTTAGCCCTCCTCTTATCAAAATGTCTTACTCATATTTTATTTTTCATTTTTGGAAATTGTTCATCATTGTTTCAAATTTTAATAATCTATGTTTTGAATTGATGACTTGGAACTTGAATGATGTGTGAGATGGACCAAATGAAGTGACCACCATTTCCATAGTCTCTCCCCCGAAGACAAAGTCAATAAAGCGTCATTAGGCTACTTTGTGGATATCAATGTTTAAAGGTTAAAAGAAAGGTTGAGGGATGAACCAAAGGCCCAAAAGGGGTTCACTTTCCGTGTATCTCTATTAAGTTTAAGAAATAAAATGACGAAAAAAAGTTCTTACACCAAAGTAAGACTTTTTAGAAATATATATCAACAAATTAATTCATAGAAAACAAAAGGCTTTGATGTAATAATCCTATTTCTTTTGTAAATTGGGCTTTCATATGTGATGATGAAATTTTTTAGAATTAAATTTTCAATGATGGTGAGATTTTATTCCAATTTTATGAAAAATAATAATTGAAGTTTATGGTAAAAACTAAGCCCATTTTTAAAGGAAATAACTGCAATTGGAAACAAAGTCATACTAATTTGTGTTTTTTTTTCCAATTTTTCTTCAAGAACAAAATTTGAAGAATTTTTGAATTGTTTGTTTTTGAAGTGTATATTTGACTAATTTTGCTAATTTTTTGGAACAATTTGCAAAATATTTGATATCAAAATTTTGAAATTTTTTAATGTGAAGTCACAATTCTCTATTTTATATCTAAGTTTAATAGGTTTTAGTCACTAAATTGAACTCCAAGTTGCATCCTCAAATTTCATATTTACCCATCTAGACCTATTTCCGTTTTTTACACTCAAACAGATCTTACAAAAGTAACTCAATTTGTGATATCAACATCAAAATGTCATAAGAACCTCCTGATGTTTATAAGTGAAAAGCTATGGACAATTTTGAAAAAAAATTAGATTCAGGAATTTCTCACATGGACATATTATATTTACAATCTTTCAGCATCAAACTTCCAATAAATAACTTGGCACAAATGGATTATGTGCACAATGGATTAAGAAAACTCAATCACATTGATCTCAATGTTTTTCAGGTTTAAAAAATTTATCACATGGAGAACCCTTTGAAAATTATTTTCATAATTGTTGTTGTCCTCTATGTGTAATCAGTAGTGCCAGAAAGTCACAAAAAGTTCATGACCATAAATTCCATATTTTCAACAATCATAATTTCATAACCATAATCCCCCCCCCCCAAATGTCATTGGTTCATGGAAGAAACACATGTTTTGTTGGTAGGTGTTATTGCATTAAAATTAGTGACCCTTGTGTCATTGGCCCAAATGTGATCATCTTCAAGGATCTATCTAGAAGGACACAATTTTTCAACAAAACTACTTATGCAAAAATTCCTGCATTTTCCATCTAATATTGTGAACTTAGGTGATAGCATGAAGGGTGAAGTAGGATGGCCAATGGGAAATTCCACATGTAACGGGAAAGGGCAAATAGAAGGGCCAATATAATGAAAGGGAATTTATTTTTTTATAAAAATTAATAACTTTTGTTTTGTTAGTTTAAAAATTATGAAATTTGACAAATGTGCACACTGCTTTGTTGAGGCCTTTTTGACAATATCAAAAGCATAACAAGGGTCCCCACAGTTTGGGAGGGTTAAGATTTAACCACCCCACAAAAAAAAAAAAAAAAAAAAAAAAAAAAAAAAAAAAAAAAAATAAGTAAAAATAAAAAAAAA
>Ga0116229_10011202_pt1 | contig 13291 bp, 16 predicted proteins | sample S1TSphgellanicum_3_FD_87313 | JGI IMG/M metagenome (GOLD analysis project Ga0116229, IMG submission 87313) | Host-associated microbial communities from peat moss isolated from Minnesota, USA - S1T2_Fc - Sphagnum magellanicum MG | ecosystem: Host-associated > Plants > Peat moss > Unclassified...
TTGATGTCGAGCTCCACAGGAGCTTCCCAGTTGTCCCATACTCTCTTGTAAGCTTCCCAAGCCTTGAGCGCCCTGTGGCATTCGAGCAGGCAGTGTTTAGGGGACTCCTCCACGTTGCAGTCATAGACTTGCAGTGTGGGAGGATTCCCATGTGTTGGAGCCACGTTCCCACTGGCAGTCCCTAATTGAGGGTGATCCAGATGAGGGTGCCGACTTTCCTCGGGCGAGAATTGTGCCAGATTCTGGCGGTCACTTGTGTTGTCGTAGAGTTGCTAAGGTTGAGTTCTTGGATGAAGGTGTTCATGGTAGGCATGTGCGTTGAGGTCTGAGCGTTCCTGTATCCTCTTTTTGCTGTGTATCCGAAGAAGGGTGAGTCTCCGAGGGGGGGAGTGGCTTGCCAGTGCCACTCCCCTGGATCCCACGGGAGTTCTCGGATAAATCCAGTTTCGAAGATCCAGAAGGTTAGCGGGCTCTTACCAGGGATCGGAACGTTTTTGGCCACCTTCAGGGTTGAGCCGTGTGTGTCTTGAGAGAAAATTCTGACGGGCCTGTACCCTTTCGTTGGAAGCGTGATGGCTGCGTGCGTCGTGGCTTTTATGATGCCATTCGGCGTGATCTTCTTGAATTCTATGACTTTGGCGGTGCCTCGATGGGATTCGAGCACATAATAGATCCAATCCGGAGAGGTACGCATGTTGGGGTCTGGCTTACTTATCCAGTCCCCTGCTTGCACTCTGTTGTTGAGCTCCTCTAGGTTCCAGGGGATGCTTGCTGTTATTCTGGCCAAACTGTCCCTGTTTGTAGGGTGATGGTTCATTGACATTTCGGTGAGGCTTTTCCACTCCTTGCTTGTTGCGTTTCGGAGATCTTTGACTCGGGAGCAGCCCAAGTGGACGAAAGCGTTGCCCTCTCTTAGTTCGCTTATCCCGAGCAGGGAGTCGTTGACGTTGAGGATGAAAGGATTGCCGAACAGTGGCTGCCTAAGTATTTCGGCATTGTTTGTTGGATCTGTCTTGGTTAATCCGGATCTCACCTTCAGCCAGGCTCCTAGTATGCTGTCCCACATTGAGCTGTGGGTTTTTTTGAGCTTCTTCGCTGCAAAGATCCAGTTGATATCTGCGGTGCTGGTACCTTTGCTGTGTACCTGTAACTTGGTTTGCTCGGCCTTATGCCTAATAAGTTCTTTCCAAGGTTCTCCACCAGGGGCGAGGCCTCTGGTTAGGAGCTTAGCCAGGAGTGCTTCTGACTGAGCCCTGGGATCGATTATCCCCAGCCTGCCTCGGGAGGTTGGCATCACCATTGTGTCCCATTTTACTTTAGCTCGTGTTGGGGTATCTCGGCCTCCCTAGATGAAGTTTCTTACTATACCCCTGATTTGAGAGCACATCCTGGGATTGGGATTCCAGGATGCTGTTATGTACCACATGGAGGCTAACAAGACTTGGTTTGCCACCAGAATTCTGCCTGCCAGGGAGAGCCGGTTGTTGCTCCAGCTGATGAGTTTGTTCTTTAAGGACAACCTCATTTTCTCAAAGTTCGCTTCTGGGGGTAGGTGGGAACCCACTTGTACTTCGAGGTACCGGGTGCTTTCCCCATCCGGGATCCATTTGAGCTCTACATTTTCCCCCCAGTGCCATTCCCTTTTGTTCTTACTGGCCCAAATCGCTGCTGATTTGTGCCAGTTGACCTTGGCCCCTGATGCTTGGCAGAAGATGTTGAGGACATTCTGAGCCCTGTCTAGATTGGAGGGGGACCCTTGCAGGTACAAGGCTGTGTCGTCGGCGAATGTCTGGTCCCTAACCAGTCCCCCCCTGGGGAGAGTAAGTCCCTCCACCTTGTACCTCGGGTTAGCAAGCATGTGGCCTAGTACGTCAGTGGCGAGTATGAACAGGTAGGGCGCCAGGGGGCAGCCCTGCCTTACTGAGCGGGCCAACTGGAAGGTTGGTCCGGTTGTGCCATTGACCTTAATGGCTGAAGAGGCCTCTAGGTAAAGGGTCTTGACCCAGCGGATCCAAGTTTCGCTGAAGCCCAATTTGGCCAGGGCTGAGAACAAGAACCCCCATTCGATTCTGTCAAAGGCCTTTTCAAAGTCGAGTAGGAGCAGGACTAGGTCCTGTTCGCTCTCTTCTGCCCATTCTAGGGCTTCTTGAGCCATAAAGGGTTGTCAATGATACTCCTGCCCTCCACGAAGCTGGTTTGATTAGGTCTGATAATGTGAGTGAGGGCCGCCTTTATCCTTCCGGCTAGTACTTTTGCCAGGACTTTGTATGTATTACCCAGCAGGGTGATGGGCCTCCAATTGCTAAGTTTTGCTCTGTCTCCCGATTTGGGGATTAGAGTTATCACCCCTTTGTTGATTGCGGCCGAGGCTTTCCCGGTGCCGAGCATTGCTGTGAAAGCTTGCAACAGGATGGGTGCTGTCTCCTTGGCGCATTCATGGAAAAATTCCATGGGCAGGCCATCGTTTCCGGGAGCTTTGCCTTTGGGGAGAGCTTTGATTGCCGTGAGAATCTCGCTCAATGTGAGCTGCCTAGTCAAGGTCTCGTTGATTTCTCTCGAGACCTTGATCGGGACGCTGGTCCAACAGCGTTGTTGTGCCTCCTCCGTGCTTGGAGTATTTGTGTCAGAGGAGTACAGCCTCGTGTAGAATTGTGTTATGTACTAAGTGAGGTCGTTCTGTCCGGAGACAGTGCCTCCCTCGGTTTCTAACTCCCTCAGAAGGGATCTTTTGTTTCCCGCGCGATGGAAGTCGAAAAAGGCTTTTGAACACGTGTCCCCGTACCTGAGCCAATTGGAGGCTGATAGGTGTCGGTTGCGCTCGACCGAGTTTTGGAATACTTCAGTGAGCTTGCTTTGCGAGTCTGATAGAATTCCTCTTATCTCTTCGTTCGTGGGGTTCTTTTGCAGCTGAATTTTTGCTAACTGAATTTTTTTGGTGCAGGCTCTAATCTAAGCGCCTTGGGCGCGCTTCCTCTCTTTTGAAAGGCGTCGGTTGCATTGCGTGATTCTCTCAGTAGCTGCTTCCAGCCACGGTGCTTAGTTTTGGTCGATCGTGGGGAGCGGAGCCTTTCCGATCCAAGCTTCCAACATGTCCTTCTTTCTTCTTTCGTCGCTCAGCAGAAAGACGTTGAAATAGCCGAGCGTGTTTTGGGAGGGGTCGAGACTTCCCCAGATTTTGATGCAAACGGGTGAGTGATCTGTGAGTTTCCTCATTGAGGCCGTGAACTCAATTCTTCCTCCTCTCTCCTCAACCGTTTGAGAAATCATGATTTTGTCTATTCTTGAAACTGCCGATTTCCTGCCAGCTCTCCCATTGTCATACGTGAACTCTTTCTCTGATTGTTTGTGGAAGCTGTCTAAGAGCCAGGCGTCTGTGAGGCCGTACCTCAAGGTCATTCGGTGCCAGGCAGCAGCCTCCCTTCTGTGCATTCTCCTTGTGCCGGGGGTGCTCTCCTGGTCCGTGCTTTCAAAGTGATGAAAATCACCGCCCAGAATGATGTGGTCCGATGTGAAATCGACTTGAGTTATTTTGTTCCAGAGAAGAGCTCTCTCGGTGGAGGTTTGGGAGGCGTACACGTTGATGATTGTGAGCAGCCCGTTGTCGGGTGAGTGTAGAGTAACGAATTGCACTCTGCCCTCGAGTAGGATGCCGTGATCCTTGATGAGCGGGGTTGTTGCCCTATCTATGAGGATGGCAGTTCCAGCTCTGATCCTCTGAGAGCGCTTGAATGGGATGCCATGGTTCCAGAAAGAGCTCCCTCTCCAGAATTCTAATCCTTTTCCTTTGGCGGGGTTTTGGTTGTCGTCCTTCCCTATGTGGTGCTCTTGGATGAGCAAGATTTGGGGAGGAGCTTTGAGCGAAGCCAGCCATGCTTTGATTTCCTTAGGTTTGGCCGAGGCTCCTCTCAGCCCTCTTACGTTGAGGGAAACAAGTGACAACATCTTTTCAATCATAGGTAAGTTTGTTTTGGGCGGCCGAGGGGCCGATCGATCCCGGTAACCTGGCTGTCATTAGAGCTAGGTCCAGTTTTGTGAAACGCTTCTTTCTTGCCGCCTGAGGTGAGGCGAGGAGGCTTGCCGATTTGTTCCTGTGTGCCTGGCGTACTGAGTTCCCTGTGTCTGTCTTCCTCAACAGGTTGTGCGCCGGGGTGGCGAATTCGATGTCGTTCTTCATTTCCTAAGCGAGGTCCAAGACCTTCCAATGTAGGTGCCGTTTGTTCTGCGTGCTGAGAGCGCTGGTCCCGGTGTCCATGTGGACTAAAATGGTATAATCCATCCCTCCTCTGCTCTTTTCTTCTTGCCAGCTCCACTCTAGGTGTAGTTGTTCCTTTATGCACCATTTGAATCTTAGGATATTCTCTTCTAGCTCCAATTCTAGGCGCTGGATGAGGTCGGCCCTTGCGGTTTCTTGTGTCCATTCTGTTTCAGCTGCTTCTGTTGGGCCTGAGATTCTGAAACAGAGGGGAAGGTTTGGCAGGGACTAATTTCTGCAGTGAACAAGTGTTTCTTTTTTTTCCTCTTTGGTCCTGGTGAGGATCGGCCAGATCCTGGCTCTGAGTGGTTCCTTGCAGGGCGGGACCTGTATGCCGAGGGAGGTAAAGTAGGAGGGGTGGACCTCGGAGTGTAGCTGACCTCTCTTCCCTCCTGGGGTGATTTCTCTGTGGGGGGGGTGCGGGGGGAATTGCTATGTGGTCTGCCGAGGTGGGGTTGCTTGGGATCGTGCCTCTTTCGGCCTTGGAAGGACCAGCCTTCCTTCATATCCTCCTGCATTTCCATTAAGGTCACAGCTCCTGCAATGTCCTCCCCTAGAATAGCGAAAGGATTGGACTTTGTGGTTGGACTCGGGTCCTGGGTGCTGGCCATTTCCTGGATTCCGAAATTTGGTGTGGAATTCCGGAAGGCGTTCAGCTTTTGGCGCCCTTCTGCTAGAAGTTCCTGTATGTAATTGGCTTCGTCTTCTAGCTGAGTTGGCAGCTCGGAGGATTCCTTCATCTCAAGGTCCGACTGCACCTCTGCCATGTTAGCCGTTGTTTGTCTCCAGCGCTGCGCGCCAGGAGTCTTTCTCGAAGCTGTCTTCCAGCGCCCTTTGGGGGGGGGGGGCTTGACTGATGTGTTTCCTTCCTGTGCTAGAGGTTTGTTTTACGGGCAAGCTCTGGCCATGTGCCCAAAACGACAGCATTTTCTGCATTGGTTCGGCAGCCCTGAGTAAAGGATTCTCTGGGCTGTCGTTTTTCCTGCATCTGCCCCCTCAAACATGGAGGGGATCTTAATGATCCCCGCCAGTTTGCTAATGTCTCTGACCTCGACAGTGACCATTGGCCCTGTCGGCCTTTTGATGTATGAGTCGAGCGACTCTATGTCAAAGACTTCTCCGATGTTGCTGGCCATTATGGTCAGTGCTTGGATTAAGCGGAATTGAGCATGGAGGTCGGGGAATTGCACCTTGATGGAGTGTGTGAGGAGCTTTTCTGCTCCTAGTTCGTTTGGCCTGAAGTTCTCTGAGTACTTTGAGAAGGAGAGGGCCCATCCGCTCCATTCCATAGCCGCGAACTTCCTCGTGGCTTTGGCTCCTTCCTCATTTTCGAAAAGGATCTCAAAGTATCCTCTGGTTAGGAAAGTTATGGTGACGAAAGGCGCTGGGAGATGCAGCTTGAGGCAGTCTACCAGGTCTTTGTGTGAGGCTCTGCCTCCTAATGTTCTTTCGATCACCGTTTTGCGCGCTCTTTGCGCCGCGCATTTCTGCATATCTAACACCATATCTAGCGGGAAGACTGCTTCGATCTCCAGAGTGTAGTCAACCGGCGATGGGCCTTGGGTGTCTTCCCCTGAAGGAGAAGAGAGTCCTGACCCGCTGCCTGGGAGCGCATTCAGAGATGGAGTTGGGAGTTCCCTCACGAGGGGTGCCGCTTGCTTTTTCCGTATGTCCTTTGCACCTAAAGCTTTCGTGGCTTCGGCGCTTGGAACCGCAAGTCCGGGACCCTTCCTGATGACATCAGATAAGATTTCTGAGCATGAAAGAAGAGGGGAGGGATTCTGAAGTACCTGGAGAGGATGATTCTTGCTTGCAGGGCGCTCGGTCAGGCGACGATCCTGCTGCGCCTTTCCTTCCTCCGGAGCTTCCGACAAAAGTGACCGTTGAGAATTGGAGTTGTCCGTTCTGCCATTGCTACGCGTCTGGTTGCTTCGGGCTTCTCCTCTTCTCTTCGGGTGTTTTGTCTGTTCCTCTGGAGTGACCGAGGGTGCCGAAGTTCGATTTGCCGAGTTCTTCTCTCTAGATCATGCTCACCCTGGAGGGGGGATGCTTTCCTCAAGAGAGCAGTGGTCGGGATCTTGCTCCGGCAAAGCAGGGCGGTTCCTTGATGAAGGAGTGTCGTCGCAGCTTGCGATCGGGTGGACAGGTGTTTCGTTGGAAAACCACTTGTTGTTTTCGAGCTTGCCGAGTTCTTGACGATCGCACCGGCCTGCTTCCCGAATTCTGTCTGCAACGAGACGGTATTCGTTCATTTTGGATTCGCTTTGCTCTCCTGAATCCAAGCAGAGATTCATCATTGCCGTTGCGGAATTACAGAAAAAACTCAAAGAAAACGTGAGAGAAACTATGAGGGACGGGTGCTCTCTGATGCACTTTCAGGGAGCGGAGAGCTCATCGTCGCAACGAGCCGTGCAACGAACTGCCCTTTTGCATTACTAGTAGGCATAGGCAAGGAGGTGAAAGTGTGCCATCCTATCTCGTTGCAACCTCAAATTGAAATTGTAAATGCACTTTCATTCATCTTAATTCTACAATATTTTGTGTTCTAATTTGAATTTCACCCAAACTACCTTTAAGGTTGTAGTTTAATTTATAGTGTTCTTTGCATGCCAATGGAAATGACACATGTTCATGCATGCCCTACTTAAATTTGGGACCAAATGCATAGTGATCCACCTAACCTTCCTTAGTGTAGTTGTGGCTAAAGTTGTTGCTGGGGTTTGTAAAGGTTCATGAAACAAAACGACACCTGAGTTGATAACTTTATGTGGGGAGGGGGAATAGATGGTGATGGTGATTCGAGTCATCCACCCTGCTATGCCTTTTATGTGATATGAATCAAAACACATTTTTTCAGTTACAACCCTCGACAATGCATTAATAGACATCAAAGAAAAGTGCTACATCATATGGGAGGCTCAATTTTTGTTGCCTCAGGATTTGTGATGGGCCATTAATTTTCACCTAATCACATGCCTCCATTTTGTCTACACTTGTTAGCTCATTGTTGTTGAGTATAGGTGTTACTTATACATAGGCTTGTCCTTGTATGTTTATGTTTCACCTTTCTATGCAAGTTGATTTGTTGGCTCATCAATGCAAGATCAAATTGTTATTAGGTAGATTGGTGCGCAAATGAATATCCATTTTGACTATTTCATTTTTGGCCATGATTAACATATCCCATAATGACTATCTTTGTATAGATGTCCTTGAGGCAACCCCATTTTCTATTTATATCACTAAAATTCACCCAACAATCCACATTATGTATATTAATTTGAAGATTATATGTTCAAGTTTTCTTGGAGACCTGTGAGGTTTGTAATGAGAAACTATTGGTAATTATAAGCATCCATGTTGGTCTCTATTACTTGCAAGTTGTCAAGCATTAGGGGGGACATGTGGTGTGGTTAGATAATCACAAGGGATGCCAATATGTACGGCAAGTGATTGTTGACGCCATCTATGTGGTAGGTATGATCTAATGTTATTTGTATTGGCATTTCATGGGCACATAATTATGATTATTGTGCATATTCCAGGATTGTCCATTATGAATTTAACTTGTAAAGCTTCTATTGTTACTTTGTGTAGTACCATTGAAATTTCCTATGGATCATATGGAAAATGGAGGATATATCAAAATGTTGGATGCTTTAGTTGAAATTACAAACGATTGAAGGGGTTAGGGTTGAAAGATGTGTTCACAGTAAGGATTAACATATAGTTTCAAGTGAATTTGCATGGTCCATTTTGATGAATCACTTTGTTAGAGTTGTACAAATTTGGAAACTAGTAGTTTAGATGCTCGATTATGGACAATGTAAGACTAATGACATTAATACCTTTTGCTATTATGTATGCCAAATTGATTTTAATTTTTCCTTGCAATGTAAGGTTTTGTGTCACCCAAAGGTGATGTGAACCTCTAGAATGCTAATTGCATAATTATGTTTTTTTTCTGTCACCAAGGGAACTAGACCTCTTGGGATGCATACTAAACGTTCAATTGCCCTAAACCCAATTATGGGCTATAATTAATCATCAATATCTGATAACCATGACACTGTACATTAGAACAACATGCCCAAGATATTCTAGGTGGTGTCCATTCCATGGGACGTGCAACCCCCCCAAAAAAAAATTCATATGAATGGAAACCATTGAAACTTAATGGATAGGAATGGTGTATAGTGGAGTTACAGTGGGCACCTTGCCACACATTCTAGTTCACCCAACATTTCCATTTATCTTTCGCTTCAGTGGAAGTGGGGCCTTCCCATTCAATGTTGAGTGGAATAGGGACAAGTTTTGTAGTAGTGAAAGTATGATCTTTCTTTCCATTTCAGGAAGTAATTTTAGTGCTAGAGATTTATTTACAATCATTATTGATTTCTTTTTTGGTTATCATATAACAATTTGAGGAGATACTAAAGCTTGTGTTCAACATCAAATCTACCAAGGAATGCATGAGTATTCTCATTATTTCAAACCCAATTTTCCACTTGTGCGAAATGGTTTTTATTAAATGGGAGAATTGTAACATTTTGGACAAGAATAGAGATGTGTTGATTCATCTTCTAGTGTCGATCAAAAAATCAACATTTAGCTACCTTTCAAATTGGAAAGAAAAACAAATGGAAAAGTTAATTCGAAGTCTTTTTGTGAAGACAATCACTATTCGTGATCGACCAACAAAGGGCAGGGGATGACCTCACTTGAAGTCAATGTACAAGAGTACCAAGAAATTAAAGAAAAAGGTGGTCATCTGAAATGAAATTATGATCCATTTCAGTTTTCCAAAACCAATTACTAATAATTAGAAACCATATTTTGATGATGAGTGGACTAAAAAGAAGCTAAAACACAAGTTTGACAAAATTCTCTTCTCAATTTTGGACTTCGAGTTCAATGAGGAATTTTATACAAAATAAATGAAATTGAACCCTTCCAATGAAGCACTGCCTACATGTTTCATAATTGCTTTGAAAAGGTGGATAGAAAACATTGTTCCAGAAGGAATTATAGCAGAGTCCATTCTTTTGGACACCCATTATATGTATGATAAGGTTAATGACATGACAAAGCTTCTAGATGTTATTAACAAAATGGACACAACTTCCTTTTTGTAAGATGGTGGTACAAGGACTTTCATTGTTGTCTCCACAACACACATAATAAAAGAGGTTCATGTAGAGTGGAAAAGGTTCAGATTGGGAGTCATTTCTAAACACTATACTCAATGCAAAGGTGAATCCAAAGGTGAATCCAAAGGTTGTCATTTGTCTATGTGATGGGTAGTCTTTCAAGTTTATTTTCACTACTACCATGAAATCAACATTTATTATTAAGATGTAGTTTGAGTTTGGATAGTACATGGCAGGAGTGAGAGAGGCTCTAGTTTCTCTCCCAAGCCTTATGAGGGAGCTTGTGTTTTACTATGTTTACCCTTTTTTCAAAAGGGTTGGGAAATCTATCCAGGTTGATATTTTAGGGAGCAAGAAACTCCTGTTGCTCATTGAAAACATAGTGTCCACTTTTGTTGAGGATCAATGGCTTTATAGAAATGAAATCTACTCGAAAGCGCTTGCAAAAAAATTGGAGCCCATTTTGTGTAGCAGCATGGTTTACCTTAACATATTCAGAGGTAGGTGTTGTGACATATGTCTGGCTGGTATGTCTTTTTGTTTGTTTGAATTTATGTTCATTTTACATTTTGTTTATTTTCAAATTAGTAAAATCATTTTTTGTTCAAAACACAAGAAAGAAAAATGAAAAGGTCCTTTATGATCTCGATGGAAATCATTATGAGATCATTTTTTAAGTATGTCTTCGGATGCTTTCTGGTGTGGCTACAAGAAATGTTGCAATTGGTGGGGATGAGCAAGTCTTTTGCATCATAGAAGGTGTGCAAACCATTGACGCTAATGTTAATGATGAGGAAGGCTTTGGAGGGAGCAAAGAGGAAGACAATTTGTAGGCCTTGACTGTGAATGAAATTCATGCTCTTCCACCACCAATTGACATTGGTAGGTCAGGTTACGTCCGAAAGGAGAAAAGATTTGCAAGGCCATCCACAACTAGGGACAAGGGTCCAAAAAAGAAGGTGAAAAAAAAAATTCCTTATCAAATACTCAAAACATCGAAATTAAACTAAGTAATGTGAATCTGCAAGTTGATGAAGACTTGTTAGCATCTTTGAACTCTTCAAATGCTTGAACTTCAATTGCATCGTTCACCAATGTTGCTATGAAGGGCGAAGGTGATGGGCAAGAGAAAAAATGTATTGGTGAAGCATTGTGAGATACCGAACCTTTGGATACTTTGAGCCCAATGTAAAATCAATGATAATTATTGTAATTTTTACACATAGGGAAATATGGGTTGGTTGTGTTATATTGCTACGTTATTTAATGTACATAATCATATTCCAAAAATTCAAAATGATGTTGATGTGTTCATGTAATGCCTTCTTGATCCAAACATGTAATAATGATAAAAATTCTTTTTCTTTCATGGAGAGTGGTGAGTTTTAGAAATAAATCCGTTTTTCTTTATGTTTGTGAGTGCAAGTTTTGATAAGAAATTTCTAGAATTTCAAGTCTTAGAGTCCACTTTATATTAGGCTCCCAACCTGCATTTAAATTGTTAGCACCTTCAGGGTTTTTGTGCTTTCATAGTCTTATGGTTGTTGGGCATTTGTTTCTCCTATCGTACACCCGATAACCACTAGGTTTCCATTATTCTTTCACAAGCCTATGTGGATTTTTACTCTTGTTCATTTGATAGTTGTCAGGATTTCAATTTTTTTTCCATATGCCTAGTGGTCGCTAGGCGTTGACGATTGTTTTCCTCCCTTCTTGTAGCCAACGTTCATTTTCTAATTGTCATTTAAAGTTGTGTAGAAATCTCCCAATTGGATCTATGTTTTATTTATCATTCTCCAATTTTGTGGTTGCTTTTAATTGTCCCTTTTTTGCATTTCGATGACCAAATCGATCCTTGTCAAATCATCGAGTGCTAAATGAGTAAACAAGATTATAGTGAGTCGTTTGTTATTGAAGTTTGTTGTTCTTAAGGTGCTCATAAGATTTCTATGCATGAATATTTCCTTTTGCTAAAATGAGTCATTTACATGTCATTTTTGACCTTAATGGGGTTTTGGTGGCGAAGCGGGCTTTGGGTTCTTGTATGCGAATGTGGACCAATTCTATGCTTGCACTCAAACCTAGATTGAAAGATTTCCTAACAAGTTTATCTCAGTTCCAAGTTTATATTTGGTCTGCTACACTACATTACAACATCAACAAATATCTAGACAAAATTAAATTAAAAAAAAAAATTTCTTTGGATCCATTAAGATTTCTTGAACAATAATCATGCCAAAAAAATGATCATTTTCTCCCTAGTCAGATTGAAAAACTAATTTCTCAAAAATTCTCGACACCCATGCTGGGCACATTTTGCTTGTTGATGATACCCCATATAAATATATGATTCATGTAGTCTTATATTCTTGGAATCGTTTGAGGGTGTAAGTAGCAATGGGGATTATTTGCTCTCCACCATTCTTGCTTATTTGGTCTCACTTCATTCGTCTAGGTTTAATGTTCAGACTTACTTAAAACATAATTTTTTTGGGACTATTAAAAGCATAAGTTGAAATTATTCTTATTACAATATGTTATTTGAATATTGTAGTGATAATTATGACCCAACATATTGTATAAAAGTAAAATTGAAAAAATAAAAATAAAAATTCTTAGCAAATCAATTTAAAACTGATTTTTTATTCTTTTGTTGATTAAAATAATATATTTAATTTAAAATTGAAGCCATTAATTTTTTTTGTGACATGTTGCTTTCTAATGAATTTTCCAAATTAATGTAGTTTATTGTTTTTTTTTGGCTTACTTTCTAACAATGTTTTTATTTTCTTTCATTATGTAGCTTAGGATTTTGATCGATTGATTGCCTTCTCCCATTTTATTTTTAATAACCACCTAGTGGCCATAAGGCATTTGCTTTTTTAGTTTCATTTGAATCCTTTAATTTATTAATATTTTTATATTTAAATGGACCATGTGGGTTTTTGTGTTGGCACATCTTGTTGTTGTAGCTGAAAGTTTCGAAACATATTTTAGTGATGAGTTCATGTTTATGTTCATTTTGGAAGTTATTTTTTTGTTATAATTTTTTAAAGTTGGTATTTGTTTTCATTTGCCCTATTTGCTATTATTGACTTTTGTTTGTAGTTGGTTTGGACCATTGTTTGTAGATTGCACAACAATTTTTGCAACTTTGAAATGGAGAAAACGATGTTGGCCATTCAAGTTTTTATTTCGAAATGTTATCGATGTGGCAACATTTTTGACCATGGACAAAAATAAAACTTTTTATAATATTACGAGGATTTGACATTATTTTTTAATTTATATTTCAAATTTATATTGTTTAAATTGTTTAGGCTTTTTACGAATGTTTTTATTATTAGTGGTGGATGTTTTTTTTCAAAATGCTTCAAGAAGTCAATGTTATTTGTTTTCCCTAGTGCCCACTAAATTGAATTTGTATATACAATTCTTTTTTAATAAAGTTTGTTTTACTAATTAAAATTTTTATGTGATCTATGTAAACTTTTCTTTAACATGAACTTGCCATGGCGTTGCTAAGGTTTAATTTGTAAACATGTTTGTAACTGTTTTTTTTTTTAAGCTTTTCCTTTTGGTCTTGGTGTCCACCAAATGATTTATAATGAAAATTTTGAATAAATATAACATTGTCAAGTTATTGTTTGAATTTTTAGACTTTTGTAAAGTCTTAAATTAATTAAACACATGTTTTATACAACAACTTTTGACCTATGGAATATTTAAATTCTTTTTTTTTCTTTCACTCAATTTTTTTACAATTTGAAATTTACCTTATGATTATCTCCTTTAAGATTGCAATGACAAAAAAAAAAAAAAAAAAAACAAAAAAAAACAATAATAATTATTAAAAAAAAAAAAAAAAAAAAAAAAAAAAAAAATCAAA
>Ga0116229_10011203_pt1 | contig 13291 bp, 8 predicted proteins | sample S1TSphgellanicum_3_FD_87313 | JGI IMG/M metagenome (GOLD analysis project Ga0116229, IMG submission 87313) | Host-associated microbial communities from peat moss isolated from Minnesota, USA - S1T2_Fc - Sphagnum magellanicum MG | ecosystem: Host-associated > Plants > Peat moss > Unclassified...
AATACGGGCCGAGGCGGCAATACCGGCCGAAACGGCGATACCGGCGAGTCATCAAAGCGGCTTGGTTCTGGAGCAGGGCCCCGAACGCATCGAGAGCGGTTGGTGGGACGGTAAAGGCGTGGCGCGCGATTACTACATTGCCCGGCAAATGGGCGGTGAACACAAAACCCAGGGTTGCGAACAGCGACCCCAGGCCGACGAACAAAAAGCCCAGGGTTGCGAACAGCGACCCCAGGCCGGCGAACAAAAAGCCCAGGGTTGCGAACAGCGACCCCAGGCCGGCGAACAGCAAACCCAGGGCGCGCGGCTGTGGGTTTTTCAGGAACGGCACTCCAAGCGTTGGTATCTGCACGGGATATTCGCTTGAACGCCGTGCTTCGCTCGAACTCTGCGCTGCGCTCGAACGGTGGTCATCGTTCCGCCCCACTCGGGTACGCGGAACTCCATACCTTGAGCAATTTCTCCTTCTTGCGCGGCGCCTCGCACCCGGAGGAATTGGTCGAACACGCCAAGCGCTTGAATTATCGCGCGCTGGCACTCACCGATGAATGCTCGCTCGCGGGGGTGGTGCGCGCCCATGTCGCCGCCAAGGAGCACGGGCTGCCGCTGATCGTCGGCACCGAGCTCACCTGCACCGATCGGCTCAAACTCATCGCGCTCGCCACCGATCGCGCGAGCTACGGCGCCCTCTGCCGTTTGATCACCCGCGCCCGCCGCGCCGACATCAAGGGCCGCTACGCGCTCGAGCGCAGCCACCTCGAGAATGCGCTCGACGGTTGCTTGCTCATCTGGCTGCCGGGCGCGGACAGGGCGCCGCCACCGCCGCCTGCGCAGCAATCCCATAGGCCGCAGGCACAGCAATACGAAATGGATGGTTGCTGGCTGCGCGAACGTTTCGAGGGCCGTCTATGGATCGGCGTGGAACTCTTGACCGGCGGCTTCGATGCGCGTCGTTTGGCAAGGCTCGACGCGCTCGGCAAGTCGCTCGAGTTGCCGCGGGTCGCCGCGGGCGATGTGCACATGCATCGCCGCAGCCGCCGCGCCCTGCAAGACGTATTGACGGCGATTCGCTTGAACACGCCTCTGCAGGCGGCCGGCTACGCCTTGTTTCCGAACGGCGAGCGCTGTCTGCGGCCGCTGCCCCGCCTGGCCGAACTCTACCCCGCAGCGCTCCTCGCGCAAACGCTGGCCATCGCCGAGCGCTGCAGCTTCAGCCTCGATGAATTGCGCTACGAGTACCCCGAGGAAATCGTGCCCGCGGGCGCCACTCCCGCGAGTCACTTGCGCGCCTTGACGCTCTGCGGCTGCGCGCGGCGTTATCCGGCGGGCGCGCCTCCGGCCGTGTGCGAGCTGATCGAACACGAATTGCGTTTGATCGCCGAGCTCAAATTCGAGCCGTTCTTCTTGACCGTACACGATGTCGTTCAATACGCGCGTTCGCAAGGCATCCTCTGCCAGGGACGCGGTTCGGCGGCCAACTCCGCGGTCTGCTATTGCTTAGGGATCACCGAGGTGGATCCCGCGCGCATGTCCATGTTGTTCGAGCGTTTCATTTCCAAGGAGCGCAACGAGCCGCCCGATATCGATGTGGACTTCGAACACGAACGGCGCGAAGAGGTGATTCAATATATATACGGGAAATATGGCCGCGAGCGCGCGGCCTTGGCGGCCACGCTCATTTGCTACCGCCCGCGCAGCGCCCTGCGCGATGTGGGCAAGGCCTTAGGGTTAGATCTTGCGCAAGTCGACCGGCTCGCGCGCGGCATGCAATGGTGGGACGGCCAACGCATCGATCCCGAACGCATTAGGGCCTCGGGGTTCGATCCCGAGGACCCGCTGATCGCGCGTCTCATCGCCCTGACGGCGGAAATATTGGGGTTCCCGCGCCATCTCTCACAGCATGTGGGCGGCTTCGTCATCGCGCGCGGCCGCTTGGATGAACTCGTGCCCATCGAGAACGCGGCGATGCCCGACCGCACCGTGATCGAGTGGGACAAGGACGATCTCGATGCCTTGGGGTTGCTCAAAGTGGACGTGCTCGGCTTGGGGATGCTGAGCGCGATCCGCCGCGCGTTTCACTTGGTCAATGATTTCGGCGGCTCGGCCGCGGTGGCCGGCACTCTCGATCTGGCGAGCGTGCCTGCCGAGGACAAAGCGGTGTATGAGATGATTTGCCGCGCCGACACCACCGGTGTGTTTCAAATCGAATCCCGGGCCCAGATGTCCATGCTGCCGCGCTTGCGGCCGCAAAATTATTACGACCTCGTGATCGAAGTGGCGATCGTGCGTCCGGGTCCGATTCAAGGCGAGATGGTGCATCCGTATCTGCGCCGCCGCAACGGCGAGGAAGCGGTCACCTACCCGAGCAAAGCGGTCCAGGCGGTGCTCGAGCGCACCCTCGGCATACCCATCTTTCAAGAACAGGTCATGCAGCTCGCGATCGTCGCCGCCGGTTTTTCACCGGGCGACGCGGACCGGCTGCGCCGGGCGATGGCCGCCTGGAAGCGCAAGGGCGGCTTGGGGCCGTTCCAGCGTCAATTGATCGACGGCATGCGTGAGCGCGGCTACGAGGAGAATTTCGCGCAGCAGATATTCAAGCAAATACTCGGCTTCGGCGAATACGGATTTCCGGAATCGCACAGCGCCAGCTTCGCCTTGCTCGTGTACGTCTCCGCGTGGCTGAAGCATTACGAGCCCGCGGCGTTTTGCGCCGCGCTGATCAACAGTCAGCCCATGGGCTTCTACGCGCCCGCTCAATTGGTGCGCGATGCACGCTCCCACGGCGTCGAGGTCCGCGCCGTCGACGTCACGGTGAGCGATTGGGATTGCACCCTCGAACGACGCGCCGACGGCCGGCCTACCTTACGCTTGGGCCTGCGCATGGTGAAACATTTATCCGGCGCAGGCGCAACTCGGCTGCTGGCCGCGCGCGCCCTGCGAGCCTTTGACTCCATCGCCGATCTCGCCGAGCGGGGCGAACTCGACCGCCGCGATCTCGAGGCGCTAGCCGCCGCCGATGCGCTGGCCGCGTTGGCGGGCCATCGGCATCGCGCCGTGTGGCAGGTGACCGGCGTGGAGCGTGCCATGCCGCTGCTGCCCGCGGCCTCGGCGCTCGAGGAGGGCATCCCGCTGCTGCGCGCGCCGCGCGAGGGCCAGGACATCGTCGCCGACTATGGCAGTACCGGTTTGACGCTGCGCCGCCATCCGCTCGCGCTGTTGCGCGACGAACTCCGTGCGCGGGGCGTGCTGCCCACCCAGGAATTATGGGATCTGCCGAACGGCAAACGGGTGATCACCGCGGGTCTCGTCATCACGCGCCAGCGGCCGGGCAGTGCCGGCGGGGTCACCTTCGTCACCCTGGAGGATGAAACCGGCTACGTGAACTTGATCGTATGGAACGCCGTCGCCGTCGCGCAGCGCGCGGCCCTGCTCGAATCACGCCTCCTCCTGGTACACGGCAAGCTGCAGCGCGAGGGGGACGTGCAGCATGTGATCGCGGAACGGCTGGTCAATCTCTCCTCGCTGCTCGGGGATCTCACCGTGGCGTCGCGAAATTTTCGCTGAGCGTGCGGCAAACCCGACGACACCGTCGAGCTCCGACCCATCGCCGAACTCGGGACCCCTCAGCGCCCTTTCTTTTTCTTTTTCCCGCCCTTGTCGCCGTGCGAGGGCGGATCATCCCCCTCATCGTCGTCGCCGATTTCGTAATCGTCGAAGTCGCTCATCAGTTCCGCCGTGCGCCGCTCCTCCATCACGCGTTCGAGCCGCCGCCACGCCGGTTCCACACCGCCCTTGGGAGTACGACGGCGCTGCGACTCCACGTCGCGCATGATGTGATCCACGTCGACGTCATCGCCGCCGGGAGCGACATCTTCGACGTCATCTTCCTCGAACTCGTCCGATTCGGGCTTCTCGCTCATGCTCGTTCGCAGCTCATGCCTTCCGGTGAACCGACACGCGCGCGTTATAAACTTAAACCGACTGACGGCGCAATACCCTGGCTCACAGTCCGCGAAACGGCGCATCGCTCGCTCTGCCAGCCGGCGGAGACAGTCCTGCGGGCCACGGGAAGAGCAGTGGCCCGCAGGACTGTCTCCCCCGGCTGTCCGCTCGCGCGATACCGCTCGACGATTTTGAGCGCCTGCATCCCGAGCAACTAGCCGCGCACCGTCCGTCCGGTCCACAGCGCCTGCCGGCATGAGTAGCCTGAGGACAACTGTTGCCTTTCCCGTTGTCCTCAGGCTACTCATGCCGACAGGACCGGCGGACCCGCCAGACGCCCCGCGCCGCTACTTGACGAGATCGTTGAGCTGAAAAATCGGCAACAACAACGCGATGACGATGAACATGACCACCCCGCCCATGAACACCACCATGAACGGCCCCAGCAGGTTCGTCATGTTCGAGAGCAGTCCATCCATCTCCCGTTCCTGGTTCGTGGCCGCGCGCTCCAGCATCTTCTCCAGCTCGCCGCTGCTCTCGCCGCTGCTGATCATGTGGATCATCATCGGCGGAAACACCTTGCGCGCCGCCAACGACTTGCCGATCGGCGCGCCCTCGCGCACCCGCAGCGCCGCATCCTCGACGGCGCGTTTCATGGGCAGGCTGTTGACCACCTCGGCGGAAATGCGCAACGCCTCGAGCACCGGCACCGCGCTCGCCGTCAGAATGCTGAACGTGCGCGAGAAGCGCCCCGTGTTGATGCCGCGAATCAGCTTGCCCACGAGCGGCACGCGCAGCAGGAATTTATCCCAGCGAAAGCGAGCCTCGGGATTCCGCAGCCAGCGCAGGAATCCCCACGTGCCCGCCGCAATGACGATCAGCGCATAGAACCAGTACAGCCGGATGAGGTCGCTCATGCCGATCAGAATGCGGGTCGCGAGCGGCAATTCCTGGTGGCCGGACTCGAACACCGCCACCACCTGCGGCACCACATAGGCCAGCAAGAACGAGACGATGGCGAACGACAGCACCAGCAGCACGATGGGGTAGACCAGGGCGTTGCTCACCTGCTGGCCCATGACCTGGCGCGACTCGGTGTAATCGGAGAGCCGCTCCAGCACCGAATCGAGCTTGCCCGACTGCTCGCCGGCGGAGACCGTCGCCCGGTAGATCTCCGGGAAGGCCTGCGGAAAGTCGCGTAAGCCCTCGGCCAGCGGGTGACCTTCGACCACTTTGCTGCGCACCCCTAAGATGATGCGCTGCACCCGCGGCTTCTCGGTTTGCTCGGCGACCGCGGCGAGTGATTCCTCGAGCGGCAGCCCGGAGCGCAGGAGGGTGGCCAGCTGGCGGGTCAGCATGGCGAGGTCGAGCGTGGAGAGGCCGCGCCGCATGAAGCGGCGCGCGCGGCTCTTCTTGAGCTCGCGCTGCGCCGTCTCCTGGATTTCCATCGGCAAGAGCTGCTTCTCACGCAACAGCTGCCGCACGTGCTTGGGCGTGTCGCCTTCGATCAGGCCCTTGCGCTCCCGGCCCTGCGCATCGAGCGCGGTGTATTCGAAGGCACCCATTGCTTGGCTTCTGGCCTTAGCTTCTAGCCTGGCGGCGCAGCCCGGCTAGTCCTCGCGGGTGACGCGCAGGACTTCTTCGAGCGTGGTCTCGCCCGCCATCACCTTGCGCCGGCCATCGTCGCGGATGCCGGGGCCCGCGGTGCGCGCATAGCGCTCCAGGTCCTGTTCCGAGGAGCCATCGTGAATCATCGTGCGCATGTGATCGTCCACGGCGATGAGCTCATAGATCCCGGTGCGCCCGCGGTAGCCCATGCCCGGTTCGCTGCTGGGGCGGTATAGCTGCACCGCTTTGCCCTTGGGGTCCAAGTTGAGCAGGCGGCGTTCATATTCACCCGCCATGAACGGCTCGCGGGTGGCCGGATTCAGCACCCGCACCAGGCGCTGCGCCAGCACGCCGATCAAGCTCGAGGACAATAGAAAGGGTTCGATCCCCATGTCGCGCAAGCGAGTCACCGCGCCCACCGCGGTGTTGGTGTGCAGCGTGGAGAGCACCAAGTGGCCGGTCAAGCTCGCCTGCACCGCGATCTGCGCGGTTTCCAGATCGCGAATTTCGCCGACCATCACCACATCCGGGTCTTGGCGCAGGATCGCGCGCAAGCCGCGCGCGAAGGTCATTTCGACCTTGGTGTTCACCTGGGTCTGGCCGATGCCGTCGATGTAGTACTCGATGGGATCCTCGACCGTCATCACATTGCGGGTGTTGTCGTTGATGCGTTCGAGCGCGGCGTAGAGCGTCGTGGTCTTGCCCGAGCCGGTGGGCCCGGTCACCAAAATGATGCCGTGCGGCTTATGGATGATCTCGTCCATGATCTCTTGCGTCTTCGGGTCCATCCCCAACGAGGTGAGCTCGATGCGCCCGGCCTGCTTGTCGAGCAGTCGCAGCACCACCCGTTCGCCGTGTCCGGAGGGCAGGGTGGAGACGCGCACGTCGACCGCGCGTCCCGCGATGCGCAGCGAAATTCTGCCGTCCTGCGGCAGACGCCGCTCGGCGATGTCGAGTTTGGACATGACCTTGATGCGCGACACGACGAGCGGCGCCACCGCGCGCTTGGTCTGCAGCACCTCGCGCAGCACGCCGTCGACCCGAAAGCGGATCACCAGGCGGTTCTCGTACGGCTCGATGTGGATATCCGAGGCGTTCTCCTTCACCGCCTGCGTCAGCAGCGCGTTGATCAAGCGGATGATCGGCGCCTCATCGTCGCTCTCGAGCAGGTCCGAGGACTCGGGGATGTCCTCGGCCAAGTGGGCCAGGTCGGTGTTGTCGTCCAGGCCCTCGAGCATCTGCATGGCGGCGCCCGAGCCCGCCTCGTAGGCGACGCGCAGCATGGAATCGAAGGATTCATTGGTGACGCGTTCGAGCTTCAGGGGCACGCCGACGAAGCGGCGCACCTCGGCCAAGCTCTGCGGCGTCACGCCCGGCCGGCAGACGGTATCCGCCACGCCGTTGGCGATGCCGCGGACCAAGACGCCATGGCGCTTGGCGAACGGAAACGACAGCTTGCGCTGCGCGCCCGGATCCAGCAGTTCCGCATTCATGGCGAGGGCGCCGTCGGCGCGGGTGCCGTCGTCGTCGGCGCAGCCGGCAGCGGCGTCGCCTGGGAGCTCGATTGCGGTGTCGACTGCGGCGTCGAGGGTCCGCCGGCCGGCGCACCGTTCGGGCTCGCCCCTTGCGCATTCGTGCCCTCGGGCGCCGGCGCCGGCCGCCCCGCGCCCGGCGGCAGCGCCGGCATGGACGGCTGCTTCTGGCCCGGCAGGAGCGTGATGTGCCCCTTGTTGAGCGTCCGCTCATCCTCGCGCAGCTTGTCGTACTTCTCCTCGCTGACGCTCTCCGTGGCATCCGCATCGCGCAAGATATTCGGGCGGATGAAGACCACCAGATTCTTTTTCTGCCGCGAACCGCTGCGGGATTTGAACAGGTTCCCGAGCAGCGGTATGGCCCCCAATCCGGGTACCCGGTCCTCGCTCTCCGTGACCGTATCCGACATCAGCCCGCCGAGTACGATGACGCCGCCGTCTTCGATCAGCACCGTCGTCTTGATCGAGCGCTTGTTGGTCGAAATGTCGGCGGAGTCCGTGAGCTTGGCGCCCGGTGAGGAGTCCTCTTGCTCGATCTTGAGCTGCACCGAATTGCCCTCGTTGATGTGCGGTGTCACCTTCAAGATCGTACCCACTTCCTCGCGCTGAATGGTGGTGAAGGGACTGGTGGTGCCGTTCACGCTGGCGGTGGAGCTCGAGTAGGAACCGGTGATCAGTGGAATCTCCTGGGTGACCTTCACCTCCGCCTCCTCGTTGTTCATCGTGATCAACGAGGGCGTGGAGATGATATTGCTCGAACCGTCGCTGCGCAGCGCCTGGATCAGCGCCGCGAAACCCTTGCCGGTGTTCGAATTATACCTGCCGAGCGCGAAAGTCGCTCCGGTGCCGACCGTCGAACTGCTGATCCCTGACGACGTCGTGGTGGTACCTGTTGTCGTGGTGGTGCCGGTGGTATTGATACTGCCCGTGGCGCCCAAGACCGCCGCGGCCAGGTCGACGATGCTCGTGCCGCTGCCGGGCAGATTGGTCACGCCATAGCCATAGCTGTTGCCGCCGTCGAGCAGCCACTGTACGCCGATATTGGAACTCTTGTTGACGTCGATTTCGGCGATGATGGCCTCCACTTTGACCTGCGCGCGGCGAATGTCGAGCTTGTCGATCACCGCCATCAGCGATTTCATGATCTTGGGCGGCGCCGTGATGATGAGCGCATTGGTCGCGACATCCGCCCAGATCGTCACGCTGGCATCGACGTTGGCGGAGCCGCCGGCGCCGCCCGCGGCCGGCTGCGGGCCGCCCTGCGCCTTGGCCGAGGCCGTCGCCTGGCCTTTGAGCTTATCGGCGATCTTCTCCGCATCGGCATAGCGCAGGTACCTGACCTGCGTGTCCCCGCCGGTCGACAGGGGCGTGTCCATATCGACGATCAAGGCCTTGATCCGGAGGCGCGCCGACTTCTCGCCGGTCAACAGCACGCTGTTGGTCCGCTCGTCGGCGACCACTTTGACGATCGCACCGCCGCCTTCGGCTCCCGCCGCGCCCTGGTTGAGCGAATTGATGGTGCGCACCACGTCGGCGGCACTCGCGTTGTGCAGCGGGATCAGCTCCACCGGCTCATCGCCGCTCTCATCCATGCGCTGCACGATGTGCACGATGCGGCTGACGTTGCTGGCGCGGTCCGAAATGATGAGCATGTTGCCGCCCGGGTAGGCGGCCAGATGCCCGTATTGCGGGATGAGGGGCCGCAGCAGCGGCACCAGCTGCGCCGCGCTGATGTTCTTCATGGTGATGATCTGGGTGACGATCTCATCGGAGGAGGAACTCACATCGTTCGGCAGTTCGATCGACGGCAATTGCCGGGCGTCGGTGTTCGGAATGATCTTGATGACCTTGCCGGCCGGCACCGCCACATAGCCATACACCTGCAATACCGACAAGAAGGCTTCGTAGAAGGCGGCGGGGGACATCGGTGTCGCCGACAGCATCGTCACCTTGGCGTTGACGCGCGGGTCGATGATGAAGTTCTTGCCGGTCACCTCGCTCACCGCCTGGATGATCTGGCTCAGGTCGGCGTCCTTGTAGTTCGGCGTGATCGTCGGCCCATCGGCAGGCCGCGCCGCCGGCGGTGCCGCCCACGCCGCCGCAGCCCCGAGCGAGGCGGCGCCGAACGCGGCCGCGAGCAGTCCGGCCAGCGCGACGCTGTGGAGGCGGCCCCCCGCCAGCACAACGGCGCCGAGACGGCCTTTCAGTTGCGCGCCGCTGAGTTGGGCACCGGCTCTAAGGTGCGCTCCGCCCCGGAGGTGTGCTTCGCTCCGGGCTGGTACGTCCCTGAGCGGCGGTACGCCCCTGAGCGGCGACCTGCCGCTACGTTGCGATCGGAATGGATTCGGCATCATGGGTACTCGTGGGTATTCGCTCATGGCTGGTCGGTTGGATTCTCGCTGCCGCCGTTCGGCGGCGGGCCGATCGGCACGCTGCTGTTCGGCTGCGCTCCCGGCACGGCATTCGGATCGCCCTCCAGCTCACGAGTCGCCTGGGCCGCGACTTGTGCGATGTTGAGCGTGATGTCCTGTCGCTGTCCGCCGCGCTCCACCGTCACCGTGGCATGGTCCGAGGTCTGAATGGTATTGAACACTTCCTGGCTGCGTTGCGGGTCATCGAGCGGTGCGCCGTTGATCGCGGTCACCAGATCCCCCGGTTTCAGGCCGAGCTTGGTGAAAATCACCCGGTTGCGGCCCGGATAGGCGCGAAAGCCGCGCAGTTTTCCGGCCACATTGTCATACGAGGGCACGGTGCGCATCACTTGGTCGAGAATGCTCGGGTTCTCCTGCACCATACGCCGGATGTTGTCGACCGCGGCCACGGTGCGCGGGTCGCCCCCGGTCCGGCGCACCACCGGCGGCCCGTTCATGCCGGGCCCCAGCAATCGCGGCAGCTGCAACGTCTCCAGCATTCCGCCGCGATCGAGAATGACATGATCGAGGTACACCGAATGCAGCGACGCGCCGCCGACAGTGTCGCCGACCGAATAGACCTTTGAGGGCCCGCCGTCGCTGATGATGGCGACGCCGCGCTTCGGATCCTGGGTCGCGATCGTCGCGGACAGCACGAGATTGGCGGTGGTCGGCGGCGCGTTCGCCGGGTCCTGGGTGGTGGGATCGACGGTGGCGATGCCGAACAAATGCGCCGCCACCACGCTCTGGATCTCGACGCCGTGCTGCTCCGCGGGCGGCGGCGCGCCGGTCAATACCGGTTGCGGCGACCTCACCGGGCCGCCGCCCAACAACATGACGGCGATCCGTGCGAGCTCGACGGCGATCAGCGCCGCCAAACCGAGCGAGATCAGCCGCGGGCCATTCCCCTGCAGCCGGGCCAGCCATTCATTGATGCGCGTATCGAGCATGTGTAGTTGGATACCGTGATCGGTACGCCTCTTTGCGTGCCGTGGCCGGTGATCATACGGGCTACCTGCTTGGCCGCTCAAGCATTTGTTTTTGCTTGTTAAAGTAAAGTGACACTGATTGGCGACAGGGAACTTGTGCGCGGGATTCGTTTGGACGGCTTGTAAAGCACGAGAACGCGCCCTATAAACTGATACCTACATGAGTGACAACGAACGCGGTCGGGAAGGTGGCACTGGACTGGTCGTCGAGGAAGCGGCGCCCAAGGTCAAGCGCCCGCCTCTGTATCAAGTCGTGCTGATCAACGACGATTACACCCCCATGGAATTCGTGGTGGATATCCTGCAACGGTTCTTTTCTATGGACCGCAGCAAAGCAACCCGGGTTATGCTTGAGGTCCATACCAAGGGCAAAGGGGTTTGCGGGGTCTTTACCTACGAAATTGCGGAGACGAAGGTGGCTCAAGTGATCGCGTATGCGCGACAACATCAGCATCCGCTGATGGCAACGCTAGAAGAGGCGTAATGTGCTAAGTCAAGAACTGGAATTTTGTTTGAACGATGCGTTCGCCGGTGCGCGTGAGGCGCGGCATGAATTCATGACGGTCGAGCACCTGCTGCTCGCCATCGTGGATACCCCCAAGGTGCGCGAGATCTTGAAGTCCTGCGGTGCGGACACCGCCAAGCTCAAGACCGAATTGAAACAATTCATCGACCAGACCACGCCACGCCTGCCGGTGGGCGAGGACCGCGACGTGCAGCCGACCTTGGGTTTCCAGCGCGTGCTGCAGCGTGCGGTGTTCCACGTGCAGTCGAGCGGCAAGAAAGAGGTCACCGTCGCTAATGTCCTCGTAGCCATCTTCAGCGAGAAGCAATCCCACGCCGCCTACCTGCTCAGCATGCAGGACGTCTCACGGCTCGACGTGGTCAATTTCATCGCCCACGGATTGTCCAAAGCGGGCGGCGAAGAGCGTAGCGAGCGCGACGACGGCGGCTCGTCACCCGACGCCGAGCGCGAGGGTGATGGCGGCGGCAATGCCCTCGAGAAATATGCGACCAACCTCAACGACTCGGCGCGCAAGGGCAAGATCGATCCTTTGATCGGCCGCAAACTCGAGGTCGAGCGCACCATCGAGATCCTCTGCCGGCGGCGCAAGAACAATCCGCTCTACGTGGGCGAAGCCGGCGTCGGGAAGACCGCGATCGCCGAGGGCCTGGCGCGCATGATCGTCGAGAATCAAGTGCCGGATGTGCTGCTCGATGCCACCATCTATTCCCTCGACATGGGCTCGCTGGTGGCGGGCACCAAGTACCGGGGCGATTTCGAGAAGCGCTTGAAGGCGGTGCTCGCCGAGGTCAAGAAACAGCCCGGCGCGATTCTGTTCATCGACGAGATCCACACGGTCATCGGCGCTGGCGCGGCCTCGGGCGGCGTGATGGATGCGTCCAATCTGATCAAGCCGGCGCTCGCCAACGGCGAACTGCGCTGCATCGGGTCGACCACATATAATGAGTATCGCGGGATCTTCGAGAAGGATCACGCGCTGGCGCGGCGCTTCCAGAAAATCGACATCAGCGAACCCTCGGTTCAGGACACGGTCGACATCCTGCGCGGCCTGAAATCGCGCTATGAAGAACATCACGGCATCAAGTACGAGGACGAAGCGCTCCGCGCCGCGGCGGAACTCGCCGCCCGCCACATCAACGACCGGCACATGCCGGACAAGGCCATCGACGTGGTGGACGAGGCGGGCGCGAACCTGCGCCTGCAACCGGTCGAGAAACGCGCCGCCTCCGTCACGGTCACGCAAATCGAGAACGTGGTCGCCCGCATCGCGCGCATTCCGCCGAAGAACGTCTCGATGTCGGACCGCGACGTGCTCAAGAATCTCGAGCGTAATTTGAAGCTCACGATTTTCGGCCAGGACAAGGCCATCGAGGCCCTCTCCGCCGCCATCAAGATGTCCCGCTCGGGGTTGGGCGACCAGCGCAAGCCCGTGGGCTCGTTCTTGTTTTCCGGCCCCACCGGCGTCGGCAAGACCGAGGTAACGCGCCAGCTCGCCATCGCCATGGGCGTCGAGTTCGTGCGCTTCGACATGTCCGAGTACATGGAGCGCCACACGGTCTCCCGCCTCATCGGCGCGCCGCCCGGCTACGTCGGCTTCGATCAGGGCGGATTGCTCACCGAGGCGATCGCCAAGCACCCGCATTGCGTGCTGCTGCTCGATGAAATAGAGAAGGCGCATCCGGATGTGTTCAATCTGTTGCTGCAGGTCATGGACCACGGCACGCTCACCGACAACAATGGCCGCAAGGCGGATTTCCGCCACGTGATCATCGTCATGACCACCAACGCGGGAGCCTTCGAAATGAGCCGGCCCAGCATCGGATTCACCCAATCGGACACGGGCGCCGATGGCATGGAAGCGATACGGCGGCTGTTCTCCCCGGAATTTCGCAATCGCCTGGATGCGGTCATTCAGTTCGGTGGCCTGGATCAAGACACGATCGAGCGGGTGGTGGACAAGCTCTTGGTGGAGGCCGAGGCGCAACTCGAACAGAAGCGCGTCTCGATCTCGGTCAGCGACCAGGCGCGGCGCTGGATCGCGAAGCGCGGCTACGACCCCAAGATGGGCGCCCGTCCCATGGCGCGCGTCATCCAAGAGTTCATCAAACGCCCGCTCGCCGAGGAGCTATTGTTCGGCAAGCTCGTCAACGGCGGGCACGTCGAAGTGACCTTGAGCGAGGACGGCGAGAAGCTCCAGTTGGAGACCCGCGCGGCGAACGAGCCCGCGCTGCTCTCCCACGAGAACTAATGGCACGACAACTGATGGCACGACAACTGGTGGCA
>Ga0116229_10011208_pt1 | contig 13287 bp, 12 predicted proteins | sample S1TSphgellanicum_3_FD_87313 | JGI IMG/M metagenome (GOLD analysis project Ga0116229, IMG submission 87313) | Host-associated microbial communities from peat moss isolated from Minnesota, USA - S1T2_Fc - Sphagnum magellanicum MG | ecosystem: Host-associated > Plants > Peat moss > Unclassified...
GTCTGCCTGCCCGAGTGGTGCGTGATTCTGCCAAAGGGTCCGTGAACAAGAGCTGCAGTTGAGTGGGAGACGACATTCACAAGCTGTTGCAATGGACGAGCCTCATGTTCCACTCTCTGGCATCCTGCAACAGAGGTTGGATCCATTGACAGGCCAGTCTGAATGGGTGGTGGTTGCTTCTGGTAATCGTCCTCTCTGTCTCTCTGTCTCTCTCTCTCTGTGTTCTGTCCAAAAGTTCGATCTCAGTCTAGCCTTTGAGTTGTTATCTGCTTTCTCTGAAAACTTTCATGAGTACCCATGTTTTTCACCTGGCGTGATTATTAGTTCTGCATTGCATTGCTTTCAATAGGACTTTTTGTGTTTGTTTTTGTGACGAACTTACTCTCCATACGGTCATCACCACAAGCTTGATTCTGCAATGTTGTTTATGCTGCAGAAGAGGGAGCGGAGGATGGTGGACTTGGTGTCTCTGGAGTGTACTCGGAGGCGCTAGCATACACAACGTACCTTGACATGTTGAATGACACTGCAAGGAATCGTGCTTACAACCTTGCGATTCAGAAGGCGGTAAAGGGAGCGCATCATGTTCTTGATATTGGGTAGGTACTCATACTTGCAATATGGACTTCGTCACAAACTCGCTGGGAATGCTGAATCCCAAGCTGCACAATTGAGCCTTAAACCCTAGTCCTAAATCTAGTGCTTTCATATCAGGTTTCTTGTCTCCCTGTTTGCTGGTGTGGGCAGAGCAGGGACAGGGCTCCTTTCAATGATGGCATGGCGGGCCATCTGTGACCATCCTAAGACCATGGATGCAGAAGGTGAATCTTCTAATCCAGTGCAAATCACCTGCTCCAATTCATCAGTTGGCACCATCATCACAGCTTGTGAGTCATACCTGCCAATGGTCCGACTAGCACACAAGCTTTTACACGCTAATAAGGTCGGTTCAGGTGTGCGCCTCATTCACAAGCGGTCTGATGAGATGGAAGTGGGTACTGACATGCCCTGCCGTGCAGACTTGCTGGTCAGTTTCTCAAGCCCCCATGTTTTGCTTTTTCCTTATATCCAATGTCCATGCATACAGTGGCATTGAATTCTAGTTGGTTGCAGATAAGTGAGATTCTTGATTCACAACTTCTGGGAGAAGGATTGATACCGACTCTCCGACATGCACATGAGCATCTCCTCACACAAGATGTTCGTTCAGTGCCAGCAAAAGCAACAATTTATGCCCAGGTTTTTGTTTGTTCCTTAAGCATCTGTTTGAATGCATGTAGAGAACAAGAAAAATAGGAGTTTGCTTTAGTTGATTGAGGGGATCAATTTCAGTGTCTCACAGCAGGTGATATGTAAGTTGTGTGGACTGTACATTGTACAGTCTTTTTTCATGTTTGTGGTGTCATGCTTGCAGATTGTGGAGTGCAATTATCTGTGGAGCTGCTATGATTCCACAGGGGTTGAAGAGCAACTGGCTGATGGACTGTCCATCAGATCCTATAGTTTGAGCCATGCCTCTGGCTCAGCACATGCTATGCATGTGGACCCTCTCACAAGCCAAATGGAGCTGGTACACCTCATGGACAAACTTTGATCATATAGAAGCATGCTGCTGCTTCATACCTTCTTGTCCAGGACTGTTGTGACTTTGCAAGCAATCAGTGAGAAGGTTGCAGGACGGATTCTCATAGACCAACTGATTTTGTACATAACCTGCCATGAGATCCTAGGTTGGTTTTCTTTTGGATGGCACTCATGTCACAGGAGTTATTACATGGTTGAACTGCTTTTGGTGTTCTAATGACAGCTCTCGGCGCCCTTCAAGGTGTTCACCTTTGACTTTTCCAAAATGCCAGATGAGCAAGGGCAGTCTGTACACTTCATTGAGATTGTACAAGATGGGCAGGCACATGGCATTGTTTCTTGGTACAAGTTATCCCTCTCAAATGTTATCGTTTCACTGGATATTTACAATTGTTATTCATAATAATTTCTTGATGAACAAAACTAATGATAATTATTCAGTTGAGCTTTCCTCATGGTCAGACACATGAATGTATTTCTCTCATATACATGGAGTTTGAAATAACCAGGAATCTGCACACATTTACATCCTTTAGTGGAATTGCAAGCAGGTGGGTACTTCAATTGGATGAAGAGGGTTCCATTTTCTACTCAACAGCACCAACTTGGATCAAAACAGCACAAAGTGCCATTGACATGGGGATTGCACATGAATCAGGTGTTTAGTTGTTTGGTAAATGTCTTGCTCATCTCTCTTCGCATCCCATAAGAATTCTCTTGGTACCCTTTGTCAGAATCTTTGTTATCTTTGTTAACCTGAAGATAGATACTTTCCTAACACTTGCATTTGGATTTTGCACCCTACATTTGGACCTGGCCTATCTTAAAGTTGCTTTTTCAATATGATGCATCTAGTCTGTTTGCAGTGACCTTGGTGTCTGGGTTTAGGTTTGGGTTAGCATTTTGTTGGCTGTTTTCATGTACTCATAGAAACTGCCCTTGAGGTAACACTGAAGATCTGTGCTCCTTAAATGACCAGTTTGGTTTGGGTTTGGATTTTTCTGCTCAGTGAGCCCAAGATGGTGTGAGCACTGGAGGCAATTTGTCTTCACTCTTCCAGGCAATGGCATGCAGGTGTCTGCAGGAGAAACTGTAAGGGTTACAAGCATCCATGATGCGATTAGTGTTCATTATATGGTGGTTGGTAATGCACATATAGATGAAGAGGCTGCAACCTCCAGCATGAAAAGTGCTAGCTCTCCACCAATGTATGACAGAATTGGTGCACTTGGGGATCAATCCTGGCACTCAATAATTAGAGCTGCTGTTGACAAGGCTGTAAGGATCTCTACCAGCTGCAGTTCTTTGTTTCTAGTATTAATCATGAATGTGGATACTCTGAAGGTCCTTAATCTTGGATTCTCTTTGAGCTTTGTATGCACAATTGAGTTTTCACAGAATAGCAGCTTGCAATATTTGGTGCATTGTTGATCTTTTTCTTTGCAATTGCAGCTACTTGGTAGAGTCGCACCACTGTGCTTGGTGCTGGATGATGGCTTGCTCATGACCATGGCATCAGCATCTGCAAATTCAGCTGCACATGTGGTCGCAATGACTCCAGGCCTGAGTATCAATTGTCAAAGTTTTGAGAATGGCACCAAAGCCAAATCAGGCACAATAAGAGTCCTGAAGAAGAAGCCTGCACTTTTGGTGTTGAAAGATCTAGAAGGTCGCAAGGTGAGTTTCAGTGCCTAGGTCGTGGAGCAACTTGTTTCTCAACCTGCATGTCAGAACTTTTGCAGATTCTTGAATGCAGTTGTGCAAGTATTATTTTACCTCTTGTTTTGAATCGCTACATTTTCATTTGGGGCAGGTGGATGTATTGATGGCAGAGCCTTACTACACTGCTTGTGTGGGCATGCTCCCTTGGCGCCTACTTCGCTTCTGGTATGCTCTTGCAAAGTGCTACCCACATTGAATGAACATATGTAGAATGAAACTATGAACAGTTTTGCACTGCCAGTTGGGAGTCAGACATTCTGTCCTCCAGCACTGAAGTTACTCTGAATCCATCATTGTATCTCTGTGCAGTTATTTCCAGCAATGCTGACAATAAGGTTTTGGGTGTCAAGGTATGAGAGAACACAGCTGACCCCACTGTTGGCAGACAACTTCACTATCATTCCATTTCAAGGAAGACTGTGTGGTGTTGCAGTATTTATGCCGGTGAGCCAGATTTTCTTGGTTCAATGGTTCTATTGGTGCACACATAACATGGATCACTGTACTGAAATCAGTGCGATGTCTTTGTTAGGCTAATGCTATCACTTCTGTGATATTTCATTCTTTGTTACAGGATTTGTGGCATAGTCGGTGTTGTCTTGGGAATGTGGAGGGATTTGATCACTCCCTGGTGAATAGGACACTAGGAGCCTGTGGGTTACTGCCTCCCCCACTTGAAGGCCCTTTGCTTCCCTATGCAGTTTGGCAGTGTGGTCAATACAAGGTCTCTCTCTTACCTTTCTTCCTTTTCTTCCTGTCCAATGAGTGAGAAAATGTCAACCTCTTACTGTCAAAGTCCTCAGAGGAATGCAGCAGGTCTCTATTCTGATATTTTTCTGTTTCCTGTTGACAGCATCCAAGCCATCTCACAAATAATTCTGAAATGAGCTATTCCACCTGAAGCCATTGCTCTGTTCACAAATCTTTGCCATTAAAGCAGACTTGCTAAAATTCTTCCTGATACAAGCTAGTTTGTGGCATGTGCCTCTAACCAGAAACATGTAGGACATGGTAGGTAGGGTCGTATCTTTTTACTTGGACTGAGTAGTACATTATCTAATTGTCTCCTTCTAAATTGGTGTGGAGTTCACTTCAGTTGACCTCAGGCTGTAACTTTGGGGTGTCCACAGGAGCTGACAGATGCTTTCACATTAATGACATTCAGCTTCTTGAATCCAATAGAGGCAGTTGAGGGATCCACAAAGGTAACTTTGTTCACCTGGTTTTTATGTCATTGTGGCACTCAAGAGAGAGAAGAAAGCCAAGCAAATAAGCAATCACTGGAACTTTGAAATTGGAACATGCAGGCTCCAGTCTTAAGAGGAGGTGTTTGCCATGGTGTTGTGTTATGGATAGACTGGGTCTTTGACCCCCTTGGAGATATTGTACTATCAACAAGACCTGCAGGTTTGAGCATAACTTTTAATTTCTATGGAATCAAACAGATTTTATTACTCTTCTGTGTGAATTGAGCAATATGAAGTTTTGTACCTAAAAAACTGGATAAATTCATTACATCAACTTTTCCATTGACTACACAGTTGTAAAGTGATCCCACAATGCCCTGTGATATGACTACATCAGGATGGTTAGGTTTACAAGACAATTGGGAGAATAAAGTTGAAAATAAATCGGTCTATTGCAGTGTCAGTAGGTCTGATAGACTCTACTGAATGTTTGAATTTTATCCTATTGAACAGGTGCCAACTTGCCTAATTATGTGAAGCAAGGAGTAAAGCTGCTGAGCTATCCTGTTAATGTCAAGGCTGCACCAACTCAGGACAAAATTGAGCAAAAAATAGATGACATGGTCACAGCAACCAGAGTACCTAATTGTGTGGAGGTATCAAGTTCATTTGATTCAGCTACTGGTGAAATATCTGTGGACACTTCCTTTGGTTTTCTTGAGTCTTAACGTCCTGACCTTCAACCAAGGTATGAGTTAGAGGACGAAGTCAAGTGATTTAAGGGATGCTCTTCTTGTGATCATTCAGGACTGGACTTTTTTTCTTCCTGATGCAAATTTGAAAAATGGAGCCATTTAGTATTGTCCATGTTGGGGGAAGATGCAGTGTCATCTTATAGTTACACGAAAAGTACCCATCAGTTACTTTTCTGAGAAGCCTGTAAGTCTTGGAGCTTATTGTCGGTCTTTAAGGTAGCCTCTCCTGATACTTGCAAGTTGGAACTTATCCAGGAATGTAAATGAAACATTTCCTTTTAGAACCCTGTCCTGTTACACCAGGCAAAGTGGTGTATGAGGAAGTGCCTTGGTGAGCAGAGGGGTCGCTGTGGTGCAATATGATTCTACCAACTTTGTAAAGAGATGTTTCTCAAGTACCTGGATGGAAGACTAATCAATCTTGTATGACTCTTTTTTCAGACCTACCAACTCTTCCAGGTTCTTAAGATATCTGTAGAAGGTTTGATAATGGGATGCAACAGAGTTCAATGTTACATGAGAATTTGTGGAACAACTTTGAGATTGGATTCATTCAGTTGAGATGACTTTTCTGAACCATCATGCATTGTGCTCTGAAGGTGAGAACCATCTTTTACTTGCTGGATTCAAAACAAACTGTCCAGCATCACAGATTATGCTATGGGGTAATAATCATGGTACTCATGCAGGTATATGGGTTCCTCAGAAAGTGTGAAACAACTCCCTTGACAAAGTGTATGCACCTTGTGACTTTGGAAGAAAGCCTGCTGGTTTTTAAGCAGCTTTGATTCTCCTTATTTTTAAAGTCAGGTCATAGGTCCAAGGTCTAAAGTCCATGTCAATGTGTCAACCTCCTAGCCACTGTCAATTCAATCCTAAACTTTCCTTCCATCAATCAGCACTGAGACTATCTGGATCTCTCCAAATCAAACACAGGTTTCTTAGCCTGAAGAAGGACTATCTCCATTCCGATCATGTGGACATTCATGAGCTGAAAAGGAATAACCATGTCAGTGGTGGAGTTCTTTCATTATTATGTTCAACCCAAAAGATTGTCTAAGAATCTGCCAACCCTACACCAAAACTCTAATGGAAGAATGCTGAAAAAGGACTCATACTAGTTGAAACTCTCTGCCTCAGCTTTAGAGGACTGTCTTCATCAGCAAAATTTGAACAATAATTCTGATCTCTAAACTTGGTAACTTACCATATAACAAATGCCTTCTCATAGCATCTGATGAATTACTTGCAGCTGGAATTCTACAAGCTACAGGCACCTGACAAAATATATGTCTACAAAATTGCAGAAAATTTCCACAACAACAATTTGAAGGATAACAGTTGTGACATAACCTTATGAGAGTTGCTCACAAAGTGTGAGACGATCACCTGCATCACAAACAGCAGTGATGAGCTGTCATTGCCTTCATCAGTTTGTTTGGTGGGGATAGATAATAACCCACCCAAAATCTGGGCAAACCATTATACAAAATCTGCATCCTGAGTCATGATGTTGGCTAAACTCAAGAAACATAATAGAACTTCAAAGGAGGTAATGCGAGTGATCTCAGATAGCACCATACAAGGAAATACAATCAGGTTCAGGCTGCTGTACTTGGACATTATATTCTTCCTTTCCTCTTGAAGTTGTTCTTCACTCCCCTCACCATTCCCTGTTTTGGATCTCTGTTTGTGGGGCTTTGGTCCTCCTTGTTCTGGACAAAAGAGTCTTCCAAGGCAGTGGCAAGAATCTGCAACCCATCTGTCTTGCATCTATGTTTGGACCCCAAATGTTCACAAACAAATTGTTCACCATTCACTCTTGGATGACCAATGGCATTCACGATTCCCCATTCCCATATGCAGAGAGCTGCAGTTCAGCTGGAAGATTCCCTCTCCTCAATCAGGGGAACCACAATTACAAAAGTAGAGCAATAAGCTTGCCTTTCTGAAGACTTTGGATTTTGAAGACTCAGTGACTGTGCTGATACATGCATAAGCAGCATACAGAGACCTTCAGAGATACAAAGCTTTCCATTGTCAATCTCCTCATCCTCCTCTTCATCTTCCTCAGAGCGTAATCATGAAGACACAACACCTGTGTCTTCAGTTCTTCCCTCATCTAAATCAACCACAGCTTTATGTCAGTTTTAGTACCCTTCTTGATAATTCACATAATGTTCTGTCCCCGAGTTGTCAAAATCTCCATGGAATGTTTCTGAACACCTGTACCATGAATGAAATATCATTATGCCAGATCAAGTAGGTAGCTTAGCAAATACATGATTCAGCAGGCCATTCAGGAACAGGTTCAGCTTCCTTTGTGATGTGGAAGAGCTGGCGTCTCACTCAAAAACTTGACTAATCTGCGCAGGAGCTGGATGAACTGGCATTGAGGATTGTGCCAACAACGACAGGTATTATCCACTGTAATGTCCATTCAAGGAAGCATTTCTCTTCTCCGAATTTATCAGTAACCAGACGAAGAACCAGGAGAAAGTTTGCTGCAAATGGCAAGATCAGCCACACTTTCACTGATAGAAACTGGCTCCAGAAAAGACTTCAATCGCAGCTGTAGAAGAGGACATCCTGACAACACTAATGGAGCTCCTTGCCAGCAAAAACTGTAACTGAAAACTGTTGGGGTCCCAACACTGTGAATCAAATCATGGCTGTGCTTCGTAAGCCAGCCAGGAAAGTTTCATGGATCGGAAGACGGCGCTTATTCTGGAGAACCATTTTTTCTGCGGAATAACAGCAATGGGGTATAGATGTGGAAGGTCCTGCAGCTTGATCTCTTTCCTGTATCACCATTACATTGGTCTCGACATGGGAGTTCTTCTCATTCTTGAATTTCATCTGCGGAACAATAGCCTGGGGCACAGCGGCGATAAAGCTTCAGCAGGGAATGTGGAGATGGAAGGAGCACTGGCAATAGTTTATCATTCAATCCGGTTGCGCGTCCCCATCGTCGCTCGTTTGCAGGGTGATGGCCTCCCTCTTCTTCCTCTGCTATTTAGGGTTAGGGTTGCGGTCAAGCTTCAGGGTTCTTGGGGCGCTTCAATGCCGAAGCACATCTCCAAGTGTAGGCGATGAAGGATCGCGGAGGAAGTTCCTCAAAGAAATTTTGCACCGGAGCTCTGCTTGGGCGTGAAGTTTTCGGTAAGCTGATCGTCACACTCTCGGGTCAGTAGGAAGAACTCCGAAAACTGGCTCTTCACCTGTCCGACGACTTCCAGACATGGCAGGGAAAGAGAATCGAAGGCTCAAAGAGCTTTTCAAGGAGTTTGGTGTACAACCCGCTACACTGGCACTCATGGGGCAAATGGGCTTTACAGTGAGCACACTGATGAACATGAAGGACGATGAAGTCGACTTTATAATAAAATCTATTATCGAGGAGTATCATCTCGAGCTTTTGGTAGGGGAACAGTTTGGCATCAAGGCAGCCGTGAGGGCCAAACGGAGGGCGCTGGACGAGGAGATGGAACAACAGCGCTTGGATATAGTGGCCAGAACTGGTGATAGAAAGATCAGTCCAGACGACCCCACTTCAGAAACGCTTCTCCTCAAAGATGGTATGCAATGAAACAGAATACGGGATTAGGTCGATAGTTGTTATGTCATGCGTCGATATATGCTTGGTAACATGCATGAGGACTATTTTTTTTTCAGGAGATGGACGCCAGGAAGATCTGATCAGACGGGTTGTTGGTATTTAGGACTTGGCACACCTCGAGATGCGCTTGGACTCCTAGGGTTAACAGACCAAGGGAGCGACAGCGAAAATATCAAAGTCGCCAAAAAGAAACAGAAGAAACGGCGCTCCAAAGAAGTTGGAGAAGATGGACAGGAGAGACCCCGAGAACATCCCTTCATCGTGACTGAACCTGGGGAACCTGCCAAAGGGAAGAAAAATGGCTTGGACTATCTCTTTGACCTATATGAACAATGTGGAAAATTTCTGGAGGAGGTTCAGCAAATAGCAAAAGAAAAGGGAGAGAAGTGTCCGACAAAGGTTAAAATGCTTTGTGAATCTCAAATTATTTTGCAGTATCTTGACTCTTCAATTTACTCTTGTTGGGATCTGACAAAGTCAGTGGGTTGTTGTGGAAGCTACTATTATTTGTGATGAAGGTGATGGTTTGATACTTTGTGATTGATTCTCATGAGGTTATGACTGCACTCATAATCTCATTACCTTCAAACTGCTGTTGTGGAGATTGCTCTGCAATTTTGTAGTTATACATCTTGGGGCTTGAATTCAGATGCACAGTGTGCAGATGTCACAGAGAGCTGTTCTCGTAACAAAGAGTTCAAGGACTCTTGATTTGAAGTGTCTCACCAATGTGAGAAGTTCAACTGTGTCTTTACACTCTTATCACATGGATGCAGGTTACCAATGAGGTTTTCCGGCATGCCAAGCTTACAGGAGCTGGCTACATTAACAAGCCGAAGATGAGAGACTATGTCCACTGTTATGCTTTGCACTGTCTTGATATGGAGCAATCAAATGCACTCCGAAAGGTGTATAAAGAACGAGGGGAAAATGTTGGGCAGTGGTGTCAGGCTTGCTATTACCCCTTGGTTTCCTTAGCAAGGGGAAATGAATGGGATATTGATGACCTTTTCAACAGAAATGAGAAACTTCGGATTTGGTATGTGCCCACAAAACTTCGGCAATTATGCCACATAGAGAGAATCAAACATGGTGAATGAGAACAGTAGAATTATTTAGTAGGGTTTGTGGGAAAACTCTTTACTTGAGTTTGCTTTATCCAAGGATGTTGAAAGATGTGATAGGTATTGGTTACCAGTCAGATGAGGAGTTAAGACTTAAGACTTCTTGCCTGACTAGGTTTCACTGGATTCACAATGAATGAATCTAGATCTGTAGATTCGTGTAATGATACGTGTTCTCATTTGTATATTATGCACATTTACAACTTGTCAATCTCCTTGAAGGATACTTGGGAACAAGTTGATGGCCCTATGTGCCTACTATATTCTCATGTAAATCATGTCTGACTGGTCAGTGGTGTTCAAACCAATATCTAATGTTCATTTGCAAGAATTTTTCTCTGTGAACACTAATCACAGCACAATGCTAGTGGACTGTAACCAGGATGGCTTCTGCAGGCTGTCAAAATCTGCAGGCTGTTGAACTCTGCATAATTGGCCAGTTATACTTTCAGCAAGCATTGATGATAGAGTACCACATTGTTTAGTTGCAAGAACAGAGGCCTCTACAGTTGGCATCACATCAAAAAGGTAAGTAACTTTCTTAGTGCAACTACATTTGCAAATTACGCTTGAAGGAACTAAATGGGTTACACAAGTGTTTTGTCTATACCATGTGAAGTTCTTGACTAGTCTTAGAGGCTCAAAAATGTGGTAGAAATATCTGGCTGCAGTTGTGAAGCAGGCCAAGAGAGGTCATTTGTGTTATAGAAGCTCAATCATTGGATTAATTTCCTAAGCAAAAATGTTGCAACACACCATTTCTGACAAGTCCCCAACATTACTGCCACCTACCCACAATCAGCCAGAGTAAACCAGCACCCACAAACACACCACCATGGATGGATGGTGCATGGACATGACACTTTTTTCATTGGGTTCTTGTTCCCCATCTAACCTCTTCATAGCTGAGGGTTCTAAAAGTGTGCCAGGGTTTCTAAGTTGTGGTTCCTCCAACTGGATGACCACAAAGTCAGAGTGGTGTGTTTGTGGGTGCTGGGTCACACCAGTCCCCACAATCATACCTTTCAAAATTTTGATGCTAGAATTGCACGGTGCAGATACATAAAACCAGAATTCTAAGCAAGCAATCACAGATGCCATGGTATCTCCACCGCTAAGGCTTAAAGATGCCAGCAATCTCAGGATTGATCCAACAACTATCTGAGATTGATGGCAAATGGTCATCCTTGTAAGTATACAAACTAAAGAGGCCCCATTTGGAACTGCTGCTTCTGCTTTGATCTGATTTGGAGTTGCGACACAAGACTCCTGGTTATGGAAAGTATTCCCAAATACTTGGACTGTCTGATCCTTGGCCATGTGAATATCTCATGGCCAAGGTCCAAGACCCGTCCGTTGGTATGAAAAAGATCCCCAAAACTCCAGGCTCTCTGATCCTTGGCCATGTGAATATTCTCATGACCAAGGTTCACAAAGACTATGGGTATTTTGAATATTCTTATGACAAGAGGTAAGAAGCCTGGGCTTTTTATGAACATTCCTAACCAAGGGTCTACCATCATACTCCTTAACCATTCCCTAGTGACACATGGAGGGTTGGGCCCAAGTGTTCCCCGGCCAATCCCCATATGGGCAACACAATCATTCCTTGGGTGGCAGCACATCCAATGGTTGGACAAGGTCGATGAACCCATCTGCCACTGGGCAACGAACATTCCCCACCACTGGTTTTTACCAGTGTTGGGCAGTTCTCACTTTTTTGTGAGAACCTTAAAGGGTTTCAGGTCGGTTCTCAAATTGAAAACTTATGGGTATCATCAATAATGATACTTACTACGAAAACCTGATCGTCAGTTATCATTGGGGTGAGAACTAGTGAGAGAATTGGCTCAATGAGAACATGGAAGGGAATGAAAAAAAATCAATGTTTGTTAGTTTTTAGTTAGGTTTTAGTTTTAGGCTCTAGGGGTTTAAGTAGGTGTTAGGTTTAGGGCTTTAGGTGTCGCCATTGCTCAATGGCAATCTGAAGAAGAAGATTCAAACTTTTGCATATAAATAGGGCCAAGCTTTTCCTTGGCCCCATTTATTTATTTATTTATTTATCACTTCCTTGCTTTGCTACTCTCTTGTTTTGTTGCTCCTTCTGTGCTCCCTTGTGTCGTTACTCTCTAACTTCACTACTCCTTGTTTTGAGAATATTTTTCATAACCAGCAGAGCTCCCTTGCTCCTTCCTTGGCTATACCCTTTTTCGCTACTTTATTATTTTGCTGTTCCTTGTTTCGTTATTCCCTTCTTCCCTACTTGTTAACTTTGCTACACCCTTGTTTCATTACTGTTTGGTTCACTATTCTTTTGCTTCATTGCACCCTTTGCTTCAATGCTCCCTTGCTTTGTTGTGCCCTAGCTTCATTACTCCCGTGCCACCATTTCAAGTACCTTTCAGGCTTACCCTTGTTGCTTCAATCTCCTTTGCTTTGTTACTTTACATTTGGTTGTTTCTTGTCTAAATCAATACTTCCCATTTCCCCATCTCTCTTGCAGGTGTTTGGTGCTCAAGTTTTGAAGCTTTGAGCTCAATTCAGCTTATAAGGTTTTCTCAACTTTTTTTCATTTTTTGTTCGCTGGTTGATGTTTGGAATTCTTTTTGTGCTTTTCAAATTCTTGTTCCTATTTCATTATTTTTTTACAATTCAATTTTTTTTTCATTTTTTTCATTTAATTTTTCTTTCTAATAATTTTTATTTGTTTACTTTTATTATATGGATTTTTTGTCTACTAAGAGAAATTGGACATTTTTTTTCTTGTTGTTTTAGTTTTTGCCATGATGATTACAAGTGAACTTTCTTGTAAATATTTGTAAATGTTTATATTCTAAAAAAATACTCTTACATCAAAAGCAACTACAAAATAAGACACTAAAACACATTTCAAATATCCTTTGACAAAATATTCTTTTGTTTTGATTTCTCCATTCTAATCTACACCTCTTGTTAAAAAAATTGTTTGTAAATGGAAGACTCTAGGGCAAGTGAAAATGAAACAATACTAGAAAATGAATCTTGCAATATTTTTTCCAATCAAGTTTTTGTGGAAGAGGAATTTCCAACAAAAATTATTGAGGAAAATAAAAGTTTGCAAGCACAATCTAAACATAAGCACTATTAATAGTGATGAAAAAAGGGTGAAATTCAATTTGCAAAAGTTGCATGTGCAAATAGATTGACATGGATTCCCCATGACATTACTATACTATGTTGATTGTTTTATGCTTTAAATGACAATAACATTCCTAAAGGAAATTACCTTCCCATTTTGAATTGCTTAACCCTATGCA
>Ga0116229_10011210_pt1 | contig 13284 bp, 10 predicted proteins | sample S1TSphgellanicum_3_FD_87313 | JGI IMG/M metagenome (GOLD analysis project Ga0116229, IMG submission 87313) | Host-associated microbial communities from peat moss isolated from Minnesota, USA - S1T2_Fc - Sphagnum magellanicum MG | ecosystem: Host-associated > Plants > Peat moss > Unclassified...
ATATATATATATATATATATATAAAAAGGTACTGGAGATGGTATCAAAGAACCGACTGGACTGGGGTATGAGCTGAGGGTGGATGGGTTTCAAAACTTGCCTACCCCTTTTGAAACTTGAACGCAGTTTCCTAATCAGTTAGTCCTTTTAACATTCAAAGCAAAGGTGCCAACCAAGTTCCAGCTTCAACAACTCAACAACTCCAAGTAAGATTGCTATGTATTCCCGGCCTCTGCCTAAAAGTCCCCTCAACATACCACTAACCCTGTGCCTCCCAAGTATTTAGTCAAGAGTCAAGGCCTGCCTGGACCAAGGTGGTGATTCTCTTGCTAACAATCGGTTGCCCAAGTTTACTTCCTTGCATATGGTACAGTGTTTTCTTTTCTGAAAAATTTAGGTCTTTTTTTTTTTTGAAGTGTAATTTTTTCTATTTAAAACAATTAATTAAAAAAATTTGTGAATTTTTGCAATTGCAAAGAAAAAAGAAAAAAAACCCTCATGCTGTGCTCTATCCATACTTGGATTTTGTGAAAACACAAAGGCCATTCCATAAAAGCCTGCATCAATTTCCCTCCAATGCACCAAACCCACGTCACAACAAAGTTTGAGTCCATCTCATTCCTCCACTCCTAATGCTTTTAGTGAGGGCATCATCACCATCATTCATTGTAATGTCATGGGCAGCAAGCTCGGCCCTGCAACCATTCTGAGTCCAAAGCCATCACTCTTTGCCTCAATAATGCAGATGAGGCAAACTCAGTGCGATCAACAAAATAATTTCACACTCCAGAATTGCATTTAGGGTCCATCCCCATTGAAAATTCATACTGCAGTAAGTACTACACCTTCATCATGTTTTGGTTCATCCTGGAAACAAAGCCAGGAGTTAACTAAAGCCATTTTCAATGCAGGTTTTTCCCTGAATGTAGTTTAGTTCAATGTAAGGTTAAACCATAAACCCTAAACCTACAAGGAAACTATTGGTTCTTTGATTCTGAAAATTTCAAATACTCAGAACCGATGGTTTTTTTAAAAAAAAAATCAAAGAGCACACTGATGATGCATACCCGGGTGTAGCTAGCTACAGTCTCCTAAATGCTGATCAAATATTTAATTGTTAGAATGGCCAATGTTAATCTCTCCTTTAGTTGTTACATGACACAAGAATTTTCTTCACCATTGAATCTTCAAGTCTGCCATTTGGTTTTTGCATTATTGAGCCCCAAAGGTGATGATGATGATATCATGGCGCAAGTTCTGTTGGGTACTGACATATGATGTATAAAGCCCAACCCGTGGCAAAACTGGTCAAATTGGGTGCAGCCCAAATGAGCACTCTGAATTCTCTCTGTTTGTTGCACTGAACCCATCTGCGTTCTGCTTCCGGAGATCTCTCTCATGAGGCTCTCTCAGTCCATGGACGATAATTACCATTTACCCATTTGAATTGAAACAAAGCTCACCCGTGTGAATAAATACCACAAATACTGTACCTACCTACAACTGATGTTTTGGTACAAAATTATTGGCAAAGGTTTAGAAAAAAAAAAAAAAGAGAAAATTTTTGTTGAATTTTTTTCAAAAGTGTTTGAAAATTGAAAACCTTTCAGTTCCTATTGCCAAAGGCAGAACACAAGATGTATTTTTGGCATAGTTGTTTCTCAACTGTTGAAATTCTGGAAAATTAAAATTTTCAAAATGTCAAACATCATTTTAAATAAATAAATAAATATTCAGCAAGGAAGTGCTAAACATAATTTGTAGGTATGGTAGTAGTATTCATTCAAGGGGACTCAAGAGGACGGAGATTGCAGCATGGGTGTGTGAGGAAATTCAGTCTTGTCCTTGAAGAAGTAGTAGTGAGCACCACCCTCTGAATTCAATGAGAAAAAAACACTTTGTACTTAGGGTTGTGATCCATGTTGAGGAATCTAAGTAATGAAAGGTCTCAGTGTCCAGAATGAAGAAAAACCAAGGGTACAATAGGAGGTACCCATGCTCTGGGGAACTATGGATATAGCTGGGTCAAAAATGGTGACAAACAGTTTGAGGAATAAAAATTTCACACGGGGCCAATGAGACCAACAGCTCAACAACATACACCGAGGAGAGCCCAGTTTCTTTCCAAGACTGCAGTTGGAAAACAGCCTCTAGGGTTGGAGTTTAGGGTTTAGGGTTTAGGGTTTGGGGGGGGGGGGGTGATTAGGGTGTTCCCACCATGTTCTCACTGTGTTCCCAATAATGTTCCAAATTGCCTTCAATTTTTGTTTCCATCACAAAGACCAATCCATCATCTGCCAAACCCTAAACCCTAATCAAACCTAACATTTTACAGGACTTTTTCTTCTGTTGGTTGGCAGTCAGAAAACCAACTTGTGGCCCACTAGTAAGCGACAGACAATCAGCAACAAACAACAGCCTCTGCTCGACCTGCATTCTTTTGATCATCAGTTCAGTTCCTGCACATCCTTTCAATTGGCTCAGATGTAATTTTGTGATGACTGAAATGTTCCTGATATGTGACAGACAGACCAGAGGAGGAAGAAGAAGAGGAAGAAGAAGTTGTTGTTGTTCCGGATATGCAAACACATGTGACAAAACCCTACAGCAAATAGTGATGTTGAATTTTTGGAGTCAGTCAGGTAGGTATTCACAGAAAACCTTCAGAAGAAGAAAACCCCTCTTTTCTCTCACCCCAAAACAAAATTGCAGATTTTTAAATTAATTAATTAATTATTTTTCAGTTGAGGTCTACTTGGAGGGGAAAAAACAAAGGATTTATTCATTACATTTGGAAGCAGAGGACATTTATTTGATGGAAAGTATTTGACTTTCTTTTAAAGAAAGACCCAAAAAAAAACAAAAAAGTCTCTTGGAAAAAATGGGGCATATAAGTAAGTTATAAAAAAAGTCTCTGGGCAATTGGGGAAGTCAAAAAAGATTGCCTTCAGGCTTCCTTCCTTCCTTTCTCCCTCCCTCTTTCCCCCACCTTCCTTCCTTCCCCAAGGGTCTTCTGAGTATTGATTCTCTTGGGATTGCTACCCAGTTTTGTTCTTCATATTAATTGAGGTTTCCCAAGCACAATATCCAACCCCCCTCCCAAAAAATATAAATTTCTTGTTACATGTAAGGCACCTATGAAGAAGACTCAATGATGGATGGGATACTTACCTACTACTCACCTACCTACCTATCTCAACTCAAGTGAAAAATAATTAATTAATTAATTAATTAAAAACAATAATAATAGGTTGAAATTCCAAAACTTATGTGAACACTTATTAGTAGTAGTACTCAGTACCCCACTTTGTGGTAGGTAGGTAGTCTTTGTTGCCTTATGCAATCTCTGTCTGTGCTAACACAATAAGTCCCCATTCTACGGAGTGTCCAAATTGTACCACATAATGGAGACTTACATGAGGGAATTGTACCATATAATGGACATACATGGACCATATAATTGTTCATATGAGGAAATTCAAACACTTGGTGATTCCAAGTTGAAGTTCCTGTGTTTTTGTGGGGGCAATTGTGTGTTATAGCCAAAGTGGTGATCGTCCACAAGAAGATTTAGCTAAAGTGGTGATCACCCACAAGAAGATTTAGCCAAAGTGGTGATCATCCACAAGAAGATTTAGCTGAGGTGGTGATCATCCACAAGAAGAAGATTTAGCCAAAGTGGTGATCATCCACAGGAAGATTTGGCCAAATTTGGTTACAAGCTAAATATGAAAAAAAAATGAAAAATATCCCTTTATGTTTTTGGTTATATACTTGAACCATGTATAGAAACCTGGCAATTTTTCTTAAATTTTGGTCGAATGCTGGCTGTTGAAAATCTCAAAAAAGCACATGATTTTAGCACTTTAAATTTCTAATATACCATTTTGGCTATATATAACCAGCAAAGAAAGCATTGAGGTCATGAATCTGAATTGCCATACCCAGCTCAGTGGCCCATGGCTGGGAGCTGGGTCTGACTAATGACAATTATCTGATGTAATTGGCACTTGAGAGAGATTTCGTCAAATCATTAGGAACTATGTGCTGGTCATATGCATTTGAAAGACCAATTGACCCTAAAAAGGTTAGGGTGAACAGTGGAATCTCTACTTATAGACAAATTACACATCACATAATATGCAACAAAGATTCGGCCCATATAATCTACCCTTGTTCACTAGAAACCATCACCTATTATAATATGCTATTGGACCACTAGGTACCTAATTAGTACAGGCAGACAACCTCCCAATGCACCTACCAATGCACCATGCAGGATGGATGATGTGTGGACAGGGAATATTTTTCATTGTATTGTCATCCCAATACCTTCGTTGGGTGGTTAACAATGTACTAACCATAATCTACATGCATCTACCTACCTAGTAGCGACCGAGTGTGTTATCTTCTTTACCTACCTACATAGTAACCACTTACATTCCCTACCCACTTACCTATCATATTTACCCACTATTATAGCTAGTTAGTAGTTACTCACCACGGAAAAGGGGGCATTACTAGATAGTTTACGGAGGAGGGACCTTGGTAACTCAGTTGTGATTCAGCCACAATTGAGTCATAATAACTCATAACAAGTTTATGATGGATGATTGGTGCACTATGGGGTGCTGGGTAACATACTTAACCAGGGTTAAGTATGGAGGTTTCAGAGCGTATTTACGGAGAGGCTAGGATGGTGTGAACATGGTATCAGTCCAGAAAATCTTCTTCAGCAAGTCATCTCCCCCGTTGGTAAGGGTTCTCTATAACAGAAATTTGTAGAACTCGGGAAAAAAAAAGCCCCCATGTGAAATTAATTACACAACAACCATCAAATCTATTAACCTTAAGTAGCAAGTCAATGCCCCACCAAAGTTGAACATTTACCAAAGATTTTTCAACTTTCATTTTTTTTTCATTTTTTGGGAGAAAACAAGATACCTTTAATTTCAAAGACTTGGGAACTTTGACTCCTCCCCCATAGAGCCTTGGAAAATGCATATTCATCAATGTTGCCACCCAAAGGAGGTATACTAAGTAAGTAAGTAGTAGATGCATGTAGATGCTAATTACAATAGCAGGTAAGGGCTAGTGAATTGTTAGTAGGTAGATAGAAAAAACCATAAAAGAAACAAACTAACCCATGGGTTAGTTATGGTTAGTTAGTTAGGGAATTGAAACCCAATGAAAAAGTGTGTATTCTATCCACCCACCATCCATCCATCTCAGTGCAAGCAAGCTTCACTATGGCCTTCACCTTGAGTCTCCCACTAGAGGGTATACAAATCTAAAGTTTAGTTTCAACAACACATGGTGAATAAATAAATAAATAATTAATTAATTAATAAAAATTTGTTGGAAATAATAATATTGGTCAGATGCTCAACTTTCACCATTACATTGCCAACCCAGCAACCCTGTTCAGTCCTACCAAAACAAACACTGACCAACAAGAATGAGCTTGTTGGGCATTTAAGGACCAAAGGGGGAAGCATGGATAATAAAGAAAAGGAGCTTACAACAGAGGCTCATTTAGGTAGTCTCCTTAATGGCATTTTTTGAGTACATTATTTTAACCCTGGATTTCTGATTAGAGAGAGAGAGAGAGAGAGAGAGAGAGTTTTTCAGATACAAGAGCTCATGAAGAAGAGCCTGTCAGATCTTGAGCAGTGTTATCAACTGATTAGATTCTTGTTCCCAGATTTGCCAAGACAAAAAAGGAGAGATTGGGGAAAATAAAATAAAATTCAGAAATATTGAAAATTTCAAATTCAAATTCAAAAAATAGTGAAGGAAAGTATTGAATCTTCAAGAATATTGTCTTTGTTGAAATAAAAAATTTCAATTGATTCATTAATTATTCTACAAACATGTGTAGAAGCTGCCAATGTAGCTAGCTAGGCTAATAGTTCACCTTTTTTTCTTTCATGGGATTCAATCAATGGACAAGCAAAGCTTCATTTTTCCAACACAAATTGCTCATATTCACAAGCTCCTCAGGAAATGATAAATAAAATGTTTTTACTAACCAACAAATGGAAATTTGCTGCCATGCTTTTTCCACAGAAGAGACAAAAGGATTTTTTGGGGCACATGATGATTAGAGCGGCCAAAGTTTTTGATTGCATGAAGGAGCTGCTGCTGTCCTTTTTCTTTTCTTTTCCCCTTAAAGACTTTACCCACCCTAGCAAGACTTGAATTGGAGGACTACTAGTCTGTGCCAATTGAACAGGGTCAGAGTAGACCCCATCAGCTAGCTACTAGCTGAGCTTTACTGCAACTGTGTGCATTTTCAAGGCAAACCCCATCATGCTTTTTGCTGGCAACTCAAAGAGATTTTAGTATAGGAGAAGGGCCTGAGTACATGCCCTTCCGTGATTTGAGATCTGTGCCTGAGGCCGGTAGGCTGACTCACAAAAACTACACTGCTACATAACAAACTACCTAGCAGCCTACTACTTATCCAACACCCACTACACCCCTACTCTTGTACAATGGCAGGAAGCTACTAGGTAGGTTACCATCTGGCTTCTACAACTGAAATTTGACTTGATGCCATTACAAGGCCCCTTTTCCCAAACAACAATCCAGAACAACCATAACAGAACTCAAAATTGGAGTCTATTCCAAATATAATATTATATAGGAAAACAAACAAACAAATCACTCACTGCATTGACATATATATATATATATACACACACACAACACATACACATGTGGAGTAAAGCAGGGCTTTTTTTTTCATTTTTTTGGATCCAGCCAGTGGCTGCACTGGGGATCATCCACAAGAAGAATTAGCCAAATTTGGTTACAGGTCAGAGAGGAAAGTAGAACAATTTAAGAATCATGCTATATTTATATTTTGGAACCTATTGTCTAAATATGACAATTTCAGAAAAAAAATTCCTCAAACTCTGGTGACTTTGGCACTTTTTTTTTCACAAAAAATCTTTGTATGGGCTTTTTTTTTCCTGTTGCAAAGTGGCGAAAATCACCTCACATTGTGGAGTAGAAGAAGGCCTTGACTGTTGTAGATTCATTGAAAGTGCTCCTCCTTAAACTCTCATCCAGCATTTAAGGATGTTGTTTTAATTATGGTACTGGGTAGTGGGCCCAATGTTAAATTGGCTCTAAATCCCTTAAGGTGCATTCACACGTAATATTAAGTCAGTGTTAAGTGAAAATCTAGGTGGCATCTTAGGTGGCACCCAATGTTAAATGGGTGATTTTTTAGTAATAAGTGAATGTTAACTTAACATAAAAATCTTTGTGGTAAATAGGTTTAGGTCCTAAATGACTAGCTTGGTATTAGGGGACTTAAATACTAGAGTCCTTAACACCAGGTGTGAATGCACCTTTAACAGAACTCTGCTAATCTAGCTCCCAGGCATATAACTAAACCAACAATTTCTTTCCTCATTTAGAAAGCTACTTTGATTTTTATTTTATTTTATTTTTTTGTGCTAATAAGACTTCACAATCTCCTGAACCTATTTCAGAATTTAAAAAAATAAATTCTTAAAAAGTATCACTGATTTTGTGGTTTGTTTGTTTTTCCTTTGATCACCATCTTTTCAAGATTTTTATCATGAGAAAAATCATCAAAAATTGGTTGAAGTATGTCAAAAGTATTGTTATGGATAAGCACTGATATTCTTTTCTCCATCCTGTTATTGACAATAGCCATTTTTCAGTCCCATATTGTTATAGACATTCGCCAATTGGGCTACTTCAAAACAGATTGGTTCCAGCCCCCTCCCCCCTCCCAAAATACAAACAAACAAACACTGGGTCACCTGGTATTTTAAATATATAAATATACATTGAAAAATAAATATGTGCATATATATATATACATATATATATATACATTCTATTGGGGGAATAGTGAACACTCCATAGTACTAGCCGTTAGGTACTCCTTTGTTTGTAGGTAAACATGTCAGGGATTGTTACTAGGGTAAAATTATAGGGGGAGAGAGGGGGGAAGTGATTGGGAATAGGGTTGCGTACCTGGAAAGGCAAACATTGAGTGCACACACTGGAGACAAAAAGGCAGACCACTAGGTTAGTTCCCGCCTTGACCGTCCTTTGAAAACTAAAGTTTAGCGGAGAAAATGGGGAAAGTACTTGTTTACACACACACACACACACACTCACACACCTACACACGCCATGCGCAGCAGAAATTGGCCGACACCCACATGAGCCTTCTCTGCACACCTCCCAGACAGCCTTTCTGCAACACATGGCACAACAGGGCTGGGCAGAGCCTCGCTCGCTCGCACGCTCTTCCTTTACACTCATACAAGTGTGTGAGAGTGAGGGGAGGAAGCAGGCAGCTGCGTCAGGACAACTTTTCATTAGGCTGTTGTGATCACATATTTTGTGATTTTAAGTGGGGGGGGTGTCAGTCAGCAAAGTAAGCATGGACTATGCTGGACCTGTGCTGGTGTTGTAAGGATATCTTTCCATTAGGCTGTTGTGATCACATAATTTTGTGATTAAGTGGGGTGGGGGAGGAAGCAGAGTCAGTCACCAAAGTATGGACTATTAGACCTGCTGGTCACTAAGGACGTCTTTGCGATCACAGATTTTGTGATTAAGTACCCAAATTTTGTAATGAGGAAACTTTGTTATAGCATTGACCAGTAAAGAAAGAAAGACATGGCAAAAGTGATGGGAACAACAACTAGATAAAGTAAAACAGCAGTTGAGAGTTAGCTAGCTCTGTGTCTACAGTTTCTGAACACACCCAAAAACTGGTTCAAGAAAAAACCAGTCAGTGAGAGTCGGTCACAGATGCAGACACAAGACACAAAGCATGTTGCCATGCTTTGCTGATGTCTACGAGCGTGGAAGTAATTGCAAGTTTTTTATACTATCACTAACTATATACTTCATCACATTCTTCTTTCTCTACCATTATCACCACCATCACCAGCGCTGCCACTGCACCAACTTCTCCTGAAGCTTAAGAATCACTGAGTGAACAAAGGCTCTTCACTTTTATTGATTGATTCTTTTCATGAGAATTTGAACAATGAACAGATAATATGAGCACCTTTCTGCACAAGAAATGTAACCCCCCGGCGCCCCTCTCCTCTGAACAACCACCATGTCTTCCTTCATGAGAAGGCGCATTCTCCCTTTGGACAGCATATACAAAAAAGGCTTTGTCCAAAGCCTTGCAAATACCAATCCTGTCGTTTGCTTCTCAATTGCTCAACCATTGTCATCCTCGTCACACATACTATCACACTAAAATTACCGCTTCTATAAGTACACTCACCTGTCTACTGGGGTAGTAGACAAGGATGGTTTTGCAATTCAGAAACAAAACCCCATCAATCTATGAAGCCACAAGAGAGCTGAGATTTTTTTTATCAGCTCCGGCTAAAAATTTTCAAAGGTGAAAAAGGTGTTATCCACACCTAGAGCAAACTCTCTCAGTACTGTGAAGAAGACTTCTTCTTCAACCTTTGGTTCTCAAAATTGTGATGGTTCCATTCCCCTCAGTGCAGATCCTAGTGCGAGCAACCACTGATTTCCCTGAAAGTCCCACTCCAGATTCCACTTTGCTGCTGGGCTTAACATCACCACTCACTCGGCCCTGATGTAATACTTTCGGAGGGGTGGCTATGAGCTGGTTGATGTCTGTCAACGTCACATCTCCCTCAGTTCCCAAGGGCTTTACCAGAGTGAAAGGATATGCCACAGGAACACTCATATTCAGTTTCCTCACTGCACTTATTCTGTTACCTGAAACAGTGAAGATAAAGGAGGGAGCCAAATTAGTGCATTGATAAGGTGCACCAGAGATAATTGTAATGAGTTTGGCAAATCATGGGACCAAAAAAACAGAAACCCCACTACAGCTGATGTTAGGATTCTCTGTTGGGCACTAGTATGACTTTACCGGGTGTTGAAGGTCGGCTTGAAAGAGGTGTGGGAGGACCCCGCAATACTCCCGGGTCTTCACTTGGTTGTACTTTGGGAGTCCATATTTCTGCAAACAATCCCACCAGAGATTCTAATCAATTATCTCCCATCAAAAAATTTGAAATTAGTCATCACAAACCAATGTAAAAAAAAGGGGTGGGGGGGGGGGGGAAAGATGAAGGAAGGGGCATTGTGCTTTGAAGGATTTTATCTTACCAGGAGTTTCTGTAACCAGCACTGCTGTTGTCTCCCTGGAAAAACAGATCCACAGGAGAAGGGGGTCAAAAAAACTGCTTAGCAAAATTGAGATAGTATATAATTGCATTGCAGACATTGCAGTCAATGACAAAGAAAGTGGATCCCTGGGATTATATAACTGATAAGAATGTGATTTGATCTTTAGGCTCCTTCCTTACATGTGGCTAGCAGAACTGTTGTTACCATCATTGTCTTCAAAACATGTGACCATCCAACTTTCAGCCATCGGTTCAACAATGTCTGCTGGAGAACTATGATTCTCATCTGGAAATAACAAACCCCAAGGACCCATACACATGTTAGTTTTCAAGAAGCCCATCATAACCTTCAGCAGTTGCACCATCACAGACAGTACAGACCTTCCAGGCCATACCAAAAAGGGTCCTCTTATGTGCAAAGCAGGCAGGCAGGTGCCAGATGTTATCACCTTTGTACCAGATTGATGATGATGGCATTGAGATTGAATTTTCATGCTCCTCTGCTGCTCCTGCCTCTGTGACTAGACAATCCATACCGCGCTGCAATGGTGCAAGCATCTCCTGCTGGAACAACGGCACATCATCGCTGCCGTTGTTACTGGGCGATTGCCCTGTGGTGCCTTTGAACAAGCGCCTCCTCTTCGGACGAGGGCTCCCTCCTCCTTCAGAATCGTCGACATCGGAAGTTCCTTGCACTACTACTGAGCTCTCTGTGAAACAAAAATCATGAGAGAAAAAAAACTGGTTCCTATTAGTCTGTTGGAAACCACGCGATTCAAGCGGCAGGCAGACAGAGACACAGACAGAGGTATTGGGAGAGAAACCGCAGAAGGACAGACACATCCCGAGGCTCTTACCTTGACTACCGAGAACGTCCATGACTGGATCCGATGACAGCAGGCAGCAGCCGTCAGCCGCCATCGGAGTTGCAAACAAAAGCCTCCCGGAGTCCAAATCATTTTGCGTCAATTCGTCCCACAAGGCCTGCGAGAATCCTGCAACGCGATGTCCGCGACATCCACCATCCCAGACGAAGCTCTTCAGACAGAGAGATAGATAGATTGCTTGTCTGTTACTAACAGCAGCAGCATTGAAAAGAGTCGGAAATCTTGAAAATCACTCTCATGAAGCCTATTATGCTCAAGAACGAACGTACGACGAGATGGATCCGATAACACTTGAATCTATCTGTCCGGAAGAATAGGAAGAAGAGAAAGAGCTTCTTCAACAACGGCAAGCTGCATCCATCAATTGTGAATCCCTGATCCTCATCAAACTGTCCTACATGTCTGTGATTCATTCTTGCTGTTATCGACAGCATGGATAAAGAGTCTTCTATCAACAAACACAGAGAGACAGAGACAGAGAGATACTAGCACAACTTTCTTGAATTAGAGCGCCAAGTGCTACGATGCAGCGTGTAGAACCGACCTAGCGGAAAATCATCATCGTCGATGATGTTGTCGCAGCTGTCGCGCCAATCCCACGCGTCTGTCTCCTCAAGGTTCTCCTCAGTCATCGTCTCCTCCAAATGAATGCAAGAGAAGAGCGATCCTCGTTCACGAGAGATCCTCTTCCCCCGCTCTTCCCCCCGCCGCCTCCCCCTCTTCAACCAGCAACTCAACTCTGTACAGATTTTCCAAAGATCTAAAAGAAAAATAGCAACGCTACCACCTCTGCTTCTCATAAGAATCAGAATTTCCCTTACAAACAGCCATCGTATTATCGTCCACAACAGTCGATAATGCCTCCGATCGTTGCTAACTCCGATTCTCCCTTCCTAATTTTCTCAATGCCAAGCTAACATCCCCCATAATTGTTGCATCCTCCACCACAAGAAGACCGCGCTAACTTTCCGGCGGACAGCGGGGGAGCTAGTTAGAAGAAGGGGCAGTTCTTTGGCAATACTCGATCAAAACACTCCCCCTCGTCCCTTCTCCACGGCTGCTGCTTCACCGACAGACAACAACAAGAACACAAGACATCATCACACAAACACTTACATCGCCTTCTTCCATCCTATCGGCACCAGCAGATGCGTACGCATGTATCTCTCGGAAAAAGAAGAAGCGGGAGAAGAAGAAAGAAGAACGGGGCCCCCGGAAGCAGCAGCCGGCGGAAGCGGCCTTTCCTTTGGAGGCGCTGTATATTTTTGGATCAAACAAGGTTAGCGGAGCGATCCAGAACCAAATAAGTGAAAAAACGGATCGAAAGAAAGAGGAGAAGATGCACAACACGATGGTCAATGAGACAGAGAGAGATGGAGAATCGCAGGCAGAGAGAAGAGGAGTTGATAAAACACCAGCACCGCAACACACACAAGCGACAACTACAGAACTGTCGCTGCTTCTGGCGATGGCGGTGGCGGAAGCTGTGGAGTGGGTTAAGAAGAAAGGCGCCCGTTTAGCTAAACACAGGGATTAGGCTAAACTAAGTCTACAGCAGCCGCTAAACCCACCCTACTAATTTCCCGGTAACCCGACCTCTAACCCCGGGCTTATCCAGGACTACCAGATCTAACCACGTGTCACACCTACACTTTAGCTTTACCACCCAGCCAGCACGGTCCCCATAGATAGCTCTACCTATTTATCTTTTTTTTATTTTGTTTATTTTTAAAAAATTCAGCCTACCCTGACCAGCGTTTTTTTTTCTGGCTAAAAACATTTTCAAAATAGCTAAAAGTATGTGTTTCTTCGGTTTTGGACAATAACCAACCCATCATTGGGGACCCAGCCTTTTTTTCTTTTTTTTTCAAATTGGCGAAATTTCAAAAAAAAACGAAATTAAAAATTAAAAAATTTCCCAAATTCTCAGGGAGGAGAGAATTTTCAATCGCCAGAAGTGAGTGAAAAAAAATTAGTAGTAATCGCCATATTTCTATACTTTCAAACGACACTTTTAAAGATTTTGTGTTTCATATTTGGTTTATAGCCTGCCAAGGCTTGGCTAAATCTTCATTAGGGAGAACCGCCACTTTGGCTACAAAGAAAAATTCCCCCCCAAAAAAAAAAAAAAAAAACAAAAAAAACGAATACCCCACCCCCTCCGACACATACAACTACGCAAGTCAACAAAAATAATCACTCTTACGATTCCA
>Ga0116229_10011212_pt1 | contig 13282 bp, 13 predicted proteins | sample S1TSphgellanicum_3_FD_87313 | JGI IMG/M metagenome (GOLD analysis project Ga0116229, IMG submission 87313) | Host-associated microbial communities from peat moss isolated from Minnesota, USA - S1T2_Fc - Sphagnum magellanicum MG | ecosystem: Host-associated > Plants > Peat moss > Unclassified...
CAGCCGAACGCGCGCCACAGGGCGAACGCGTGCCAACGGCCGAGCGCGCAGCACCGGGCGAGCGCGTACTGCCTGGACAGCCTGGGGCGCTCGCACAAGCTGTCCCGCCGGCTGACCCGCCCCGACCGGCGGTGGTGGAGTGGCCGCCGGAGTCCGAGCGCCACATTCTTTCGGTGCGCATTGCCTCGCTCAGCCACGAGCGCATGTCCGGCCGCCAGGTACGCCTGGCGCTCGGTGCCTGCGGTTTCGAGCATGGCCGCTTCGGCATTTTCCATCAGCCCGGCGCCGATGGCCGGGCGCTGCTCAGCGCCGCGAACCTCAGCAAGCCGGGCATCTTCGACCTGCAGAACATGGACTTCCAGCGCTTCTCGGGCCTGAGCCTGTTCGCCGTGCTGCCCGGACCACTGCCGCCGGCTGCGGCACTCGATCACCTGCTCGATACCGCGCAGGATCTGGCCGAACGGCTGCGGGCGCGACTGCAGGATGAACAGGGGCTGACGCTGGGCGCGATGCAGCTCGATACGCTGCGGCGCACGGTACAGGAACTGACCTTGGCGGAGCGCGCGGAGCCGACTGCGTGAGTGATGCGACACGGCGGCGCCTGGCCGGGCTGCGTGAGCTGATCCAACAACACGACTACCGCTACTACGTGCTCGACGATCCGTCGGTGCCGGACTCGACCTACGACCAGCTGATGCTGCAGCTGCGCGAGCTGGAAGCGCAGCATCCGGAGCTGGTAACACCCGACTCCCCGACGCAGCGCGTCAGCGGCCAGGTGGCCTCCGGCTTTGCCGAAGTGCGGCACAGCGTGCCGATGCTGTCGCTCGACAATGCATTCAGTGACGAGGATATCGTCGCCTTCGATCGTCGCGTGCGCGAGCGGCTGAAGCGCGAGGATCAGCCGGTCGAATACTGCGCCGAGCCGAAACTCGACGGACTGGCGGTGTCCCTGACCTATCGTGCCGGGCGGCTCGCTGTTGCCGCGACGCGCGGCGACGGCAGCAGCGGCGAGGACATTACCGCCAATATCCGCACCATGCGCACCGTTCCGCTGACGCTGCGCGGGGCGGCGCCGGAGGAGATCGAAGTGCGCGGTGAGGTGTTCATGCCGCTGGCCGGGTTCGTGCGGATGAATGCGGCCGCAGCGCAGGCCGGGGAGAAGGTATTCGCCAATCCGCGTAACGCCGCCGCCGGCAGCCTGCGCCAGCTCGATGCGCGTGTCAGCGCGGCGCGGCCGCTGGAGGCTTTTTTCTACGCCGTCGGCCGCTGGCAGGGAGCCCCTGCCATGCCGGACACCCAGACCGGCCTGCTGCGCCAGCTGGCCGACTGGGGCCTGCGCACCAATCCCGAGGTACGCGCGGTCAGCGCGGCCGCAGGCTGCATTGATTACTTTCACGCCATCGGTGCACGTCGAGCATCCTTGCCGTACCAGATCGACGGGGTGGTCTACAAGGTCGATGCGCGCGCGGACCAGGAGGCGCTGGGCTATGTCTCGCGTGCGCCGCGCTGGGCGATTGCGCACAAGTTCCCGGCCGACGAGGCGCTCACGACGCTGCGCGAGATTGAATTCCAGGTCGGGCGCACCGGTGTGCTCACGCCGGTGGCGCGGCTGGTGCCGGTGCAGCTGGCCGGGGTCACGGTCAGCAATGCAACACTGCATAACATGGATGAGGTCGAGCGCAAGGATGTGCACCTGGGAGATACCGTGGTGGTGCGGCGCGCCGGCGATGTGATTCCGGAGATCGTGCGGGTGCTGCCCGAACGCCGGCCCCCAGGTGCCCAGCGGCCCAGCCTGCCGGAGCGCTGCCCGATCTGCCACTCCGTAGTGGTGCGGGTGGTGGGGGAAGCCGCGGCGCGCTGCAGCGGTGGCTTCAGCTGCGCGGCACAGCGCAAGGAGGCGCTGCGCCATTTCGCCAGCCGCCGGGCGCTGGACATTGAAGGGCTGGGTGAGAAGTTGATCGATCAGCTGGTCGGCATGGACGTGCTGCGCACGCCGAGCGACATCTACACCCTGGAGGCCGCCACGCTGGCGCAGCTCGATCGCATGGGCGAGAAGTCGGCCGCGAAACTTGTCGTGGCGATAGAGCACAGCAAGGCGACGACGCTGCCGCGGCTGCTGCATGGACTCGGCATCACCGGGGTCGGGGAGAGTACTGCCCTGGCGCTGGCGCGGCACTTTGGCTCGCTGGACGCGCTGCAGGGCGCCTCAGTGGAACAGATCCTGGACGTACCCGATGTCGGGCCGGTGATCGCCGCCAGCGTGCACAGCTTCCTGGCCGATGAGCGCCACAGGAGCGAACTGGCACGGCTGCGGTCGCTGGGCGTGCACTGGCCGGAAAGTGAGCCTGCGGCCGCTGACGCCGCCGCCGCGCAACGCGCGCTGCCGCTGGCAGGACTGACCGTGGTGCTGACCGGTACGCTGTCAGGCTTGAGCCGCGATGAGGCCAGCGCGCGGCTGACGGCGCTCGGTGCCAAGGTCAGCGGTTCGGTGTCGAAGAAGACCAGCTATCTGATCGCCGGCGCCGAACCCGGCACCAAGCTTGCGCGCGCCGAGCAACTCGGTGTCGAGGTGCTCGACGAGCGCGGGCTGCAGGCGCTGCTGGCGCGCTGACGTCGCTAGCGCGCTGACGTCGCTGACGCGTTGACTTCGCGGGCGCGCTGACTTCAGGGTGTGGTGGCAGCCGCAGGCTTCGGCGCTGCACTATCCAGGTCCTTGTCCACCTTGGCAGTCTTGAGCAGCTCGTCCTGGTAGGCGCGGAATTTCTTCGCCTCCACCAGCTGCGCGACCCGGTCCTTGACCTGGTCGAGCGGCGGCACCGGTGTGTCGCGCGTGTCCTCCAGCTGGATGACGTGCCAGCCATACTGCGACTGTACCGGCGCCGGGGTGATCTCGCCTTTCTTCAGGCTGACGACCGCGTCGGCGAACGGCTTGACCATGTTGGACGGCGTGAACCAGCCGAGCTCGCCGCCCTGCTCCTTGGAGGAGTCGATCGAGTCCTTCCTGGCGAGGTCCTCGAACTTGGCACCTTTCTTCAGCTGGTCGATGATCTTCTGCGCCGCATCCTGGCTCGCCACCAGGATGTGGCGCGCGTGGTATTGGGTCTTGGGCATGCCTGCGACCTGGGCGTCATATTCGGCCTTGAGTTCCGCGTCGGTAGGCTTCTTGTCATCCAGGTAGTGGGTGGCGCCGGCCTGCTGCAATATCTCCAGCCGCGATAGCTGCAGCAGCGAGGCGGTATCGGTGGTCTTATCCAGCCCCTCCTTGACCGCCTCCTCGGCGATGATCTCGCCGCGGATCAGGTTGTCGAGCAGTTGCGCACGCTGTTCGGGGGTCAGCTCCGCGGCCGGCTTGCCGGCGGTGTTCTTGGCGTAGTACTCGAACATGGCGCGACTGATCGGCGTGCCATTGACCGTGGCCACCGGCTTGTCTGCCGGCTTGGTGGTATCCGCCGTCGGCCCGCCCTTGGAGCAGGCGGCCATTAGCGCCAGCGCGGCGCACGGAAGTGCTTGGTAAATTTTCATCGGCTGTCCCGTTAGGTTAGGTCTGGTAATTATTGAATGAGTTACTTGTCAGATTCGCGCGGCTTGAATTCGTGCGGTGTCAGGGTTTGCATCGCCACCGCATGCAGCTCGGTCTCGAACAGCGGCGCCAGCGTGTCGTTGACCAGCCGGTGCCGTTGCAATGGCTTCAAACCTTCAAAGCATGTGGACACGATCCGCAGCCGGAAGTGCCCTTTGCCACCAGCGCTGGCATGGCCTGAGTGGGCGGCGCTGTCGTCGCGCACCTCAAGGTGCTCGGGCTGCAGGCGCTGCTGCAGCAGGGCGCGGATACGCGCCTCCGTCGGGCTTGGAATGGCACCGGGATTCGAGCTGGCGCGCACCACGCGCTAGGCTGCCGCGGCCTGGGTGCGTGTGGCCAGCCACAGCGCCTGGACGGTGGCGAATGCGGCGAATGCCACGGTGATGCCGATCACCTTGAAATACACCCAGGTGCTCTCGCTGGCGCGGTTGGCCACCCACAGGTTCAGCGCCCCGAGCAGCGCAAAGAACCCCACCCAGAGCCAGTTGAGCCGCAGCCAGGTCGCGCGCGGCACGGTGTCAGCGTGGCTGATCATCGGCGCGAGCAGGCGCTGCGCCAGCGGCGTGCGCCCGATCCACGGACTGGCAAGGCTGGCGAGCGCAACCAGCCACAGGAATATGGTCGGCTTCCATTTCAGGAACCGCGGGTCGCGCAGGATCAGCGTGGCACCGCCGAGCACCAGCACCAGTAGCGCCGACACCAGGTGCATCGGTGGCAGGCGCCGCAGTCGCAGCCAGTCGACCAGCAGCAGCGCCAGCATCGACAGCATCAGCACCGCGGTCGCGACGTAGATGCCGCCCGACAGGTAGGCCACCAGAAACGCCGCCAGTGGCGCAACGTCGATCAGCGCTTGCATCCGTGAATTCGGTCGCCAGACAGGGCAGTAATGCGGGTCGCTATGATAGCGGATTCACCCCCCGCGGCGCAGGCCATGGCCCAATACTTCGAGCTGCACAGCCAGAATCCGCAATTGCGGCTGATCCGCCGCGCCGCCGAAATCGTGCGCGGCGGCGGCGTGATCGCCTATCCGACCGACTCCTGCTATGCGCTCGGCTGCCACATCGGCGACGCCGCCGCGCTCGAGCGACTGCGCCGCATCCGCGGCGCCGACCGCCACCATCACTTCACGCTGGTGTGCCGCGACCTGAGCGAGATTGCACGCTATGCGCGCGTGGAGAACTGGCAGTTCCGGCTGCTCAAGGCGGCGACGCCCGGGCCGTTTACGTTCCTGCTGCCGGCCACGCGCGAGACGCCGCGGCGGCTGCAGCATCCCAAGCGGCGCACCATCGGCATTCGCGTGCCCGACCACGCGGTGCCGCGCATGCTGCTGACCGAGCTCGGCGAACCGTTGATGAGCTCGACGCTGCTGCTGCCGGGCGACGAGCTGCCACTGACCGATGGCGACCAGATCCGCGAGCGCCTGGAGCGCCAGCTCGACGCGATTCTCGATGGCGGACATTGCGGCATCGAGCCGACCACGGTGATCGACCTGGCGGTGTCGCCGCCGGTGCTGGTGCGGGCCGGAAAGGGCAAGCTTCCCGGCGTCGGCTGGGAAGTGCCCGCGAACCCCGTATAATCTGCTCTGTTGCATCAGAGGCCCGCCGATCGCGGGAAACGACCGCCAGGATGAGTGCAGTCCTACAAGGCAAGCGCGTGCTGTCCGGCATGCGCCCCACCGGAGCGCTGCACCTGGGCAACTACCACGGCGCGCTGCGCAACTGGGTCGAGCTGCAGTACCAGTACGAGTGCTACTTCTTCATCGCCGACTGGCACGCGCTGACCACCGGCTACGAGGACACCACCGGCCTGCCGCTGGCGGTGCACGAGGTTCTGATCGACTGGCTGGCCGCCGGCCTCAATCCGGGCGTCGCCACGTTGTTCGTGCAATCGCACGTGCCCGAGCACGCCGAGCTGAATCTGCTGCTGTCCATGATCACGCCGCTGAGCTGGCTGGAGCGGGTGCCGACCTACAAGGACCAGCAGGAGCAGCTGAAGGAGAAGGACCTCGCGACCTATGGGTTCCTCGGCTACCCGCTGCTGCAGAGCGCCGACATCCTGTTGTACCGGCCGGCGTTCGTGCCGGTGGGCGAGGACCAGGTCGCGCACGTGGAGATTACCCGTGAGATCGCGCGCCGCTTCAATCACCTGTACGGCCGCGAGAAGGACTTCGAGCAGAAGGCCGAGCGCGCGATCAAGGAGCTCGGCGGACGCAACATCACGTTGTATCGGCAGCTGCGGCGGCGGTTCCAGGAATCCGGGGACGTCGCGGCGATCGAGCGCGCGCGCGCCCTGGTGGAGAGCAATACCCGCATCACGGTCGCCGATCGCGAGCGCCTGCTCGGCTACCTCGAGGGTTCCTACGTCAGCATCCTGCCCGAGCCGCAGGTGCTGCTGACCGCCAGCCCCCGGGTGCCGGGGCTGGACGGCCGCAAGATGTCCAAGTCCTATGGCAACACCATCCTGATGCGCGAGGATCCGGAGGTGGTGGCGTCCAAGCTCAAGACCATGCAGACCGACCCGGCGCGCGTGCGCCGCAACGATCCCGGCGATCCGGAGAAATGCCCGGTATGGGACCTGCACAAGCTGTATTCGGACGACAGCACGCGCCAGTGGGTCGATAATGGCTGCCGCACCGCCAGCATCGGCTGCCTGGACTGCAAGCAGCCGCTGATCGAGCGCGTGGTCGAGGAGGTCACCGGCATGCGCAGGCGCGCCCAGGAATTCCAGGAAAACCCAGACATGATCGCCAGCATCCTGACCGAAGGTGGCGAGAAGGCGCGCACCGCAGCGCGCGCCACGATCGACGAGGTGCGTCGGTCGATGCATTTGCGCTCGTAATGATCTATAACCCGTCGCCATGGCAAGACCGGACCTGAAAATAGTAGTCTCCAATCCGCCGCCCGCCGCGCCAGAGCCCGTGGTGCCGCAGCAGGTGGAGATGCCTTTCGCGATGGTCAACGGTGAGCGCATGACGCAGCTGCCGCGCGATCTTTATATCCCGCCGCAGGCGCTGGAGATTTTTCTCGAGGCATTCGAGGGGCCACTCGACCTGCTGCTGTACCTGATCCGGCGCCAGAACGTCGACATCCTCAATATTCCGATCGCCGAGATCACGCGCCAGTACATCCAGTACATCGAGCTGATGCAGGAGCTGCAACTGGAATTGGCCGGTGAGTACCTGGTGATGGCGGCGACGCTGGCCGAGATCAAGTCGCGCATGCTGCTGCCGCGGCCGCCGGTCCAGGGCGAGTTGAGCGAGGAAGATCCGCGCGCCGAGCTGGTGCGCAGGCTGCAGGAGTACGAGCGCTTCAAGCGCGCCGCGGCCGATATCGACGAGCTGCCGCGGCTGGAGCGCGATGTCTGGCAGGCGAGCGCGAAGCTGGTCGACCGGCCGGCGCCGCGCAGCCTGCCGCGGGTGACGCTGCAGGAAATGCTGCTGGCGTTCAAGGAGGTCGCAGCGCGCGCGGCGATGTTCGCGCATCACCACGTGCGGCGCGAGCCGCTGTCGGTGCGCGAGCGCATGAGCAACATACTGGCGGCACTCGAGCACGGCAGTTTCCTGGAGTTCGCACGCCTGTTCACGCCCGAGGAAGGTCGCGCCGGGGTGACCGTAAGCTTCATCGCGATCCTGGAACTGATGCGCGAGGGCCTGATCGAAATCATGCAGACCGAGGCCTACGCGCCGCTGCACGTGCGCGCGGCAACGGCAAATCGTACACTGCATCTGGTCGCCGACAATACCCAGCCGCAGGCAGCGGCCACGGTGCCGCAGGAGCCGGACGCGCCATTGCACGACGGCGAGGACAGCGGAGTGTTGCCATGAGCACAGCCGAAATCAGGAATATCGTGGAAGCCGCGCTGCTGGCTGCCGGCAAGTCGCTGACGCTCTCCGAGCTGTCGCAGCTGTTCGAGGAGCGCGATCGCCCGGAGCCCGCTGCCATCCGGGCCGCGCTCGAGTCGCTGGCCGAGGACTACGCGGCGCGGCCGATCGAAATCAAGGAGACCGGCGCCGGCTGGCGCGTGCAGGTGCGCCGCGCCTACGCCGCCACCGTGGCGCGCCTGTGGCCGGAGCGGCCGCAGCGCTATTCGCGCGCGCTGCTCGAGACGCTGGCGTTGATCGCCTACCGGCAGCCGATCACGCGCGCCGAAATCGAGTCGGTGCGCGGCGTTGCGGTCAACCCCAACATCACCAAGACGCTGCTCGAGCGGCAGTGGATCCGCGTCGTGGGTCACCGTGACCTGCCGGGCCATCCTGAGCTGCTCGGCACCACGCGCGATTTCCTGGAGTACTTTGGACTGCGCAGCCTGGATGAGCTGCCGCCGCTGACCGCATTGCAATCGCTGGGTGAACTCGATCCGCAGCTGGAACTGTCGGTTGCCGGTGGTGCGGATGGTGCCGGTGTTGCCGGTGATACCGGTGGTGCTGACGGCGGCGGCCGGTCCAGCCAGGGGCCGCTGCAGGCGGCCGACACCGACACCGACATCGACACCGGCGACAGCGATGGCGGCGACAGCGATAGCGGCGAGGCGGAGGAATTCGACGCCGCCGCGAAGGCCAGCGCGAGTCTGCTGGCCGCACCGCCCGATGACCGCTAGCCGGCAGGGTTGACCCCGTGCCGGTTGCGGGCCCAGCCGAGCGCCTGCAGAAGGTGCTGTCGCAGCTCGGGCTCGGCTCGCGCCGCGAAGCCGAGGGCTGGATCCGCGCCGGCCGCGTAACGGTCAACGGCAAGGCCGCGGTGCTCGGCATGCGCGTCGCCGGCAGCGATCAGCTCAAGCTCGATGGTCGACCGATCCGGCGCCAGCTCAGCGCCGATGTGCCGGTGTTCATGGTGCACCGCTCGCCCGGGGAGCTGCTACTGCCGTCGCGTGCCGCCGCCATCGCGCTCCCGACGGCCGCCGCCACGGCCGCCGCGGGCGCGGCGGGCAGCGGGGCTGCAGGCGGCGTGATGACGCGAGGCGTCAGCATCGCCGAACGCCTGCCGCGGCGTACTGGCCGGCGTTTCATCAGCATCAGTCCGATGCCGGCGGTGGATGGCGGACTGGAACTGCTGACCGCCGACGGCGCACTGGCGACGCGCCTGCAGCGCGCGGTGCACGCCCAGGAGATGGAATTCAGCCTGCGCATCCGCGGCGAGTTGTCGGAGCAGCAGCGCCAGGCGATCCTCGAGGGCATGCTGGATCGCGGCGCGGCGCTGCGGGTGCTTGCGCTTACACCCACCGGCGGCGAGGGCAGCAATCGCTGGTATCGACTGCTGGCCGCTGGCGCCAGTGGCAATGACATCCGGCAGCTGATCGAGCGCCAGGCGGCGACGCTGGTGCGCATGCTGCGCACACGCATCGGCGCCCTGGCACTGCCGCGCACGCTTGCACGCAGTCACTGGCGTGAACTGGAAGGGGCGGAAGTCACCGCTTTGCTTGGCAATCGAGGCTCTGGCCGCTGACGCCACGACTGGCCGGTCCCAGCAGCCAAAGATACGGCTGCACGACGTCCTCGGGCAGCGCCAGACGGCTGACATCCTCGGCCGGGTAGGCCTGCCGGCGCATGCCGGTGCGCACCGCGCCGGGATTGAGCGCGTTGACGCGCGGGTTGCCGGCGCGCTCGAATTCCTCCGCCAGCATGCGGCTCAGGGCTTCGACGCCGGACTTCGACACCGCGTAGGCGCCCCAATACGCGCGCGCCGTGCGGCCGACGCCGCTGCTGGTGAACACGATCGAAGCATCCGGCGCGGCGCGCAGTAGCGGCAACAGCACCTGGGTGAGTGCGAACGCCGCGGTCAGGTTGACGTGCAGCACGCGGCACCATGTCGGCACGTCGTACTGCTCGATCGGCGCCAACACGCCCAGGATGCCGGCATTGTGCAGCAGGCCATCGAGCCTGCCGTAGCGGCTTTGCAGCGCATCGGCGAGCGCATCGTAGTCGCGCGCCAGCGCCCGCTCCAGATCGAGCGGTGCGATGCTGGCTTCGGCGCGCCCCAGGTTTGCGATCTGCGCATGCACGGCTTCCAGCCTGGCTACCGATCGGCCGATCAGTACCAGCTCGGCGCCGTGCGCTGCCGCGGCCAGCGCCACCGCGCGTCCGATGCCGTCGCCGGCGCCGGTGACGGCGATCACGCGGCCGGCCAATGCGTCCGGCGGCGCCTGGTAGCTCTGGTGTGCCGGCGGACCCGGTGCCGGTGCGGGCGCGGTCATGCAGCGCCACCGCTGTCGGCTTGCGCTTCGCGCACCAGGCGCTCGATCGGCTCGGGGCTGCCGATCGGTTCCCCGGTGGCGGCTCCGAGTTCAGTGAAACGCCGCGCGCCGGGCAGCACCTGCCGCTCGAGCGAACCGAGCGCGCTGTTATAGGCGTCGACCGCGCCGCCCAGGGCGCGCCCGGCCCGGGCCAGGTGGGCAACGAAGCTCGACAGCCGCTTGTGCAATTCCTGTCCCAGGTCGCGGATCAGCGCGGCATTTTCGGCCACGGCGGCCTGGCGCCAACCATAGGCGACGGCCTTGAGCAGTGCGATCAGTGTCGAGGGCGTGGCGACGATGACACCGCTGGCGAGTGCGTGCTCGAGCAGCTCGGGCCGCTCGGCGAGCGCCGTACTCAGGAACTGATCGCCCGGCAGGAACAGCACCACGAACTCGGGACTCGGCTGGAACTGTGTCCAATAGGCCTTGGAGGCCAGTTCCCGTACCCGCGCTTCGACCTGCTGCGCGTGGCGCGCCAGCGCCAGCGCGCGCGACTCCTCCGTTGGCGCATCGATCGCGTCCAGGTAGCCTTCCAGCGGCGTCTTGGCATCCACCACCAGACGGCGGCCCTCGGGCAGGCTCACCACGAGGTCCGGGCGCTGCATGGCGCCGGCCATGCCCGCGCTCGGCTGCTCGGTGAAATCGCAGTGCTCGGACAGTCCGGCCAGTTCCACCACGCGTCGCAGCGTCAGCTCGCCCCAGCGGCCACGTACTTCCGGACGACGCAGTGCCGTCACCAGGTTACCGGTCTCACGCTGCAGCGCCGAATTTCCCTGCGCCAGCGTCTCGATCTGCGTGCGCAGGCTGATGAAAGCCTCGCGCCGTTCACGCTCCATCGCGGCGATCTGGGACTCGGTCTTCTCCAGCGCGCTGCGGATCGGATCCACCAGTGCCTGGAATGCCTGTTCGCGCTCGCGCCAGGTGCCAGCGATGGTGGCCTGCTCGCGGCCGAAGGCCTCGCGCGCGAGCTTCAGGAATACATCGGCGTTGTCGCGCAGCGCCGCGGACGCGAACTGCTGCATGCTCGCGCGCAGCCGCTCCTCGCCCTCGGCGAGTTGGCGCGCGCTGCGCCGCGACAGCTGCCGCACCACCGCCAGTGCCAGCAGCAGCCCCAGCGCCACGCCGCCCAGCCCCGCCAGCAGCACCTGAGTCTGCGACATGGTGTGCGCCGCGCGCTCAGGCTCCGGTGTGCGGCGCGCGCCGCGCCGTCTCGCGCGCCAACCCGACCCAGGCCAGCAGCTCGAGCGGTTCATCGATCCAGGCGGTGACCGGCCAGTGTTCCACGTCCTCGTGCGCGCCGATGTAGCCGTAGCGCGCGCCCAGGGCGACCATGTTGGCGGCGCGTGCCGCTTCGGCATCGCGCAGCGCATCGCCGAGGTACAGGCAGCGCGCCGGCGCGACACCGAGCTGGCGCGCGGCGGTCAGCAGCGGCAACGGGTCGGGCTTCTGCACCGGCAGGCTGTCCCCCGACAGCACGCAGCCGGCGCGCTGGTACAGGCCGAGCTGCTGCAGCAGCGGCTCGGTGAGCCAGCGCGGTTTGTTGGTAACCACGCCCCACGGAATGCCATGCGCCTCGAATAGCGCGAGCACCTCATCAAAGCCTGGAAACAGCTGCGTGTCGACCGCCAGCTGCCCGTGGTAGATGTCCAGGAAGCGCGCCAGCAGCGGCTTTAACAGCGCCGCATCGGTGTCCGGCAACGCCATGCGCAGCATCGCGTGGGCGCCATGGGAGACCTGCGGCCGGACGGTGGCGAACGGCAGCGGCGCGATCCGCTCCTGCACCAGCAGGGTGTTCAGCGCGCGTACCAGCGCCGGGGCGGTATCGAGCAGCGTACCGTCCAGATCCAGCAGCGCGGCGGCGAGCGGCGTGTCGGCGGGCAGCGCGGCAGCGAGCGGCGCGTCACCCATCAGGCCAGCTCGGCCTCGCTGCGCAGGTGCAGCAGGTAATTTACCCCGGGATCGGCGCTCAGGCGGGCGCTGTTGTCGAACGGGTTGTAGCTGAGGCCGCTGACGTCGCACAGCGTCAGCTGCTCGGCGCGCGCCAGGCGCGCCAGCTCCGCCGGTCGCAGCAGCCGCGCATATTCGTGCGTGCCGCGAGGTATCAGCCGCAGCAGGTATTCGGCGCCCACGATCGCCAGCAGGAATGAGCGCAGGTTGCGGTTGATGGTCGAGATGAACAGATCCCCGCCTGGCCGCAGCATGCTGGCGGCGGCTGCCAGCAGCGCCGCCGGGCTCGGCACGTGCTCCACCAGCTCCATGCAGGTGATGACATCGAACGGGGCGCTGGCCCGAGCCTGTTGCTGGGCCGCGAATTGCTGCGCCGAGCACAGCTGATAGTCGATCGGCAGCTGGCTCTCGTGCGCATGCAGTCGTGCCACCTCGATCATCCCCGGCGCCAGGTCGATGCCGCTGACGTCGGCGCCATGGCGCGCCAGCGCTTCGCTGAGCAGGCCGCCGCCGCACCCGATATCGAGCACCCGCCGCTGCAGCAGCGTGCAGCGCTGCGCGACGTAGGCGACGCGCGGCGCATTGAGTGCGTGCAGCGGCTTGAAGGCGCCGCGCGGATCCCAGAATTCGTGCGCCAGCAGGTCGAATTTGCGGACTTCCGCATCCAACGCCGGCGCCGTCAGCGTGCTGTTCATGGCGCGCAGTATAGCCGCGGCGGCCGGTGCCGGCGGGGCGGTCTCTTATGCTATGATTTCAAGCTTAATATTCACCGCGCAAAGCCGATCATAGTGACCGATATAGCCCGCGAAATCGTGCCCGTCAGCCTCGAAGAGGAGATGCGCAAGTCCTATCTCGACTATGCGATGAGCGTCATCGTCGGCCGCGCGCTGCCGGACGTGCGCGACGGGCTGAAGCCGGTTCATCGGCGTGTGCTGCACGCCATGCGCGAGCTGGGTAACGACTACAACAAGGCCTACAAGAAGTCGGCGCGCGTGGTCGGCGACGTCATCGGCAAGTATCACCCGCATGGCGATGTGGCGGTCTACGACACCATCGTGCGCATGGCGCAGCCGTTTTCGATGCGCTACCTGCTGGTGGATGGCCAGGGCAACTTCGGCTCGGTCGATGGCGATGCGCCGGCCGCGATGCGCTACACCGAGGTGCGCATGTCGAAGCTGGCGCACGAGCTGCTGGCCGACATCGACAAGGAGACAGTGGACTTCGTCCCCAACTACGACGAGTCCGAGCACGAGCCGTCGGTGATGCCGACGCGCATCCCGAACCTGCTGGTCAACGGCTCCTCCGGCATCGCGGTGGGCATGGCGACCAACATCCCGCCGCACAACCTGGTGGAGATCACCAACGCGCTGCTGGCGCTGATCGACGATCCGTCACTGACGCTCGCCGCGCTGATGCAGCACGTGCCGGGACCGGATTTCCCCACCGCCGGCATCATCAACGGCGCACAGGAGATCGTCACCGCCTACAAGACCGGCCGCGGCCGGCTGTCGGTGCGGGCGCGGGCGC